>JACCDH010381471.1_pt1 | contig 22549 bp, 19 predicted proteins | sample 7442481 | NCBI WGS metagenome assembly JACCDH01 (sample SAMN15323433, study PRJNA562643) | freshwater metagenome | isolation source: river surface water | place: USA:Blue River Watershed | collected 2017-08-15
AGACATGGCCTGCCTGGCACACGATCTAGGTCACCCGCCATTTGGTCACAATGGTGAACGCGCTCTAAATGAGTGGGCGAGCGACATTGGTGGCTTCGAGGGAAATGCGCAAACCCTTCGTTTGCTCACCAGACTTGAGCCAAAGGTTTTCTCAGACGACGGGCTTCCAGCCGGATTGAACCTGACTAGAGCAGCTCTTGACGCGACCTGCAAATACCCTTGGCCTGCAGAACGTGCGGTTGTCGATAGCGGCGCTGACCGTTCATCCAAGTTCGGGGTCTATCGCGACGACCTTGCTGTCTTCGAGTGGATGCGCGCCGGCGCACCTGAGGGTAAGAAGTGCATCGAAGCCCAGATTATGGATTTCGCCGACGATGTCGCCTACTCGGTGCACGATTTCGAAGATGCCATTGTCTCTGGCTTCATCAAGCTTGAAGAGGTTGCCGCACCGAGCCAGCGCAGCTACCTGCTTTCGCAAATCAAAGCCTGGGCAGGCGATGACCTGTCGGTTGAGCAACTCGATCAGGCCCTCTCGCGTTTGCAGTCCTCGCAGTATTGGCCGAGGGAGTTCGATGGTTCAACCCGCGCGCTTGCCAGCCTAAAGAATCTCACCAGCGCGATGATCGGCGCTTTCGTGGGGCGAGTGACCGATGCAACCCTGTCGACCGCTAGCAGTGTCAAGCTGACTCGTTACCGCGCGAATGTCGTCGAAACCCCCGAGGTCTTGGCTGAAATTTCGGTGCTCAAGGGTTTGGTCTCGGTGTTCTTGATGTCGCACGAATCACGCCGACCGTTCTACGAATGGCAACGGGCAATTTTGAAAGAGCTTGCCGACGCACTGTTGGTTCGCGAGGGCGTTGGTCTCGACCAGGTTTGCCAATCGGCTTGGATGCTCGCGCAAAGCGACATCGAACGAAAGCGCGTCATCGTTGACCAAGTTGCGCTACTGACCGACCAGAGTGCTCTAGCCATGCATGACAAACTTGTCACCCGCGGACTCTAGGATTTGACTATGGCCGGCAAGATTTCGCAGAAAGACATCGAAGAGGTTCGCGCTAGAACCAACATGGTCGATGTCGTTGGCGAATATGTTCAGCTCAAGTCAGCCGGTTCAGGTGAATTCAAGGGGCGTTGCCCGTTTCACGATGAAAAGTCACCTTCATTCACCGTCTCTGCCACTAAAGGTTTTTACCACTGCTTCGGTTGCAAGGTTGGTGGCAACCTTTTCGACTTTGTGGCCGCTATCGAATCAATCGGTTTTCCCGAGGTCGTTGAACGCCTAGCCTCAAGGCTCGGTATGACTCTGACTTACGAAGCCGGTGGTGCCGGCAATGCCGAGCACAACTCCCGAGCGAGGGTGCTTGAGGCCAACAAGGCAGCAGCCGATTTCTATCGAGCGCAGTTTTCGACTCCAGACGCAGCGCCGGGTCGAGAGTTGTTGGCAAGGCGTGGTTTCGACGATGCAGCTTGTGAGCCATTCGCTATCGGCTGGGCACCCAAAGGGTGGTCTGCACTGACAAATCACCTAAAAACACTTGGATTCACCGACGATGAACAGGTCTTGGCCGGCCTTGCCACCAAGGGCGACCGCGGACTATTCGACAAGTTTCGTGGCCGAGTCATTTGGCCCATTCGTGATGCCACCAATGCCGTGGTTGGGTTCGGCGCTCGCAAGATTTTTGAAGATGACACTGGCCCCAAATACCTCAACACTTCTGAGACGCCGGTCTATCACAAGTCGCGAGTTCTCTACGGAATCGATCTTGCAAAGCGCGAGATTTCTAAGCAGCAGCAGGTAGTTGTAGTCGAGGGCTACACAGATGTAATGGCTTGTCACCTGGCCGGTGTCACAACTGCCGTTGCAACCTGCGGCACCGCTTTTGGCGACGAACACATCAGGCAACTCAATCGCATCCTCTCTGATGACCCAGCAAACCCTGCAGCGGTGATTTTCAACTTTGACCCAGACGAGGCGGGGCAGAAAGCCGCAATGCGAGCTTTCAACGACGCATCCAAGTTCAATGCTCAAACCTTTATGGCGATTGGCCCTGACGGCCTAGACCCATCAGACCTGCGAACCCAGCGCGGTGATGCCGCGGTCGTAGAAATGATTGCAAACAAGAAGCCGCTACTTGAGTTCGCCATCGGTCGAAGCATGTCGAAATTTGACCTAGCGTCACGTGAGGGGCAGGTGGGCGCTGCGCGTGCAGCGGCCGTTTTGCTCGCTCAGATTCAAGACTCGGTCATGCGTTCGGTTTATGAAAAGTTTGTTGCAGATTCCACCTCGCTTGATCGTTCAGACATTGCTGCACTGGTTGCCGACGCCTCAAAGACGCAACGAAAGACCGCCGTGGCAGCACTTCGTACGTCTGACCAGGTAGAGCCGGTGAGAGACGAAGCAGAGCAAGTAGTCGAACTCAACTTGAACGATCCGGTAACCAATGCCGAGCGCTGGCTTCTTATCGCGCTTACTCAGGTTCCGCAGGCCTGCGACATGGTCAGCTTCGCCCGCATCGGAAAAACCCACTTCTCATCACCTTGGTACAAAGCCATCGCACGTGCGGTTTACCAAGTCAGAGCATCCGTGGGTGATCAAGACCTCATGCAGAACGTTCTCGATCGCCTTGAACCGAAGTTGCACGCCACCTTCCGCGATGTAGCTATGGCCCAAATTCCGGCTTCTAATGAAGATGGCCGAGAGAAATTTGCTACCGGTGTTCTGAACCGTGCCCTAGAAAAAACCATTGAGTACGAAAAGAACACGCTCAGGCAAGAGCGTCGCCAGGCCGACGCCTTGGGCGACAACGCGAAAGTCGATGAAATCGATCGCCAGATTGCCGCGCTCGACGCTGAGGGTCACGCACTGCGAAAGTCACGATGACCTCGATTGCGTTAGAACCAACCCAGCCTGAGCAGTTCATCGACGCGATCGAATCGGCAGGCGCTGAGCTTGCGCCCCTTTCGCCTGATGTAAAAGGACTCGTCTGGACCGACTACCGCCGCCCAGACTTGCTTCGCGAGGTGTTGAGTAAAAACCCGCAGCTCACTTGGGTTCAGCTGCCTTTCGCAGGCGTCGACGCTTTTGTTGATATCTTGGATGCTCCGCCAACGTTCACCTGTGCCAAGGGGTCTTACAGTCAGCCGGTCGCTGAACACGCGCTTGCCCTGATGCTCGCCCTAGGTCGCACGATTCCCGAGCGCGTGCGCGCCACCAGTTGGGGCGAAAAGTTCGCGGTCAGTCTCTACGAGTCGAAAGTGCTCATCGTCGGCGGGGGAGGCATTACCGCTGAGCTGTTGCGGTTGCTCGCACCCTTTGCGTGCCCGGTTACGGTGGTGCGAAACTCGGGTGAACCAATGCCGGGTGCATCCTTGACCATCTGTCTAGAAGAGTTAGACGACCACCTGCCTGATGCCGACTTCGTCGTTGTGGGAGCAGCCCTCACCCCGCAGACCGAAGGTCTTTTCGATGCTCACCGTTTCGCACTCATGAAGCCAACTGCTTATTTAGTGAATATCGCAAGAGGAAAGCATGTGGTTACTCGAGACCTAATCGAAGCTCTAACCAACGGGCAGATCGCAGCCGCAGCCCTTGACGTAACCGATCCGGAGCCACTTCCTGACGGGCATCCGCTATGGAATCTCAGCAACTGCCTCATCACACCGCACACCGCCGACACTCCTGCGCAGGTAACCCGCATGCTCGCAGATCGAATACGTGTGAACGCCAAAGCATTTTGCACCGGCGGCGAAATGGTCGGTCTGGTCGACAAAAATCTTGGCTACTGAGACCCAAAATCAATCTTCACGTCGAATATCTGCCTGAAGTTTCATGTGCCACATTTCTTTGGTATTGTTAGACGCGTTGTTCATTCCTCGGTAGCTCAATTGGCAGAGCAATCGGCTGTTAACCGATAGGTTCTTGGTTCGAGTCCAAGCCGGGGAGCCAGTTCTTTTCTAAACACCGCAAGCGGTTTTTAAGGAGGCCACGTGATTAAGTGGTTTCTGCAGCGAGAATGGCTCTCAGTTTCAGTAGTCGGCTCAGCCGCTCTTATTGTGTTCGTCTCAATCGACTTTCTTTTTCAGGGACCCGTCGCAGTCGGCCCAGCCGCTCTCATCGCCTCTAGCCTCTTCTTTAGCCGACGTTGGCCTTATGTTGGAACCGCCTTGGTTACCGCTGGAACAATCTGGCAGCTAAACAGCGTGGCCGCTCCATTGGTGTCGGGCGCTGCAAGTGCTCTTTCGCTTCTGCTGGTTGCAGCCTTTGCTAGCTCACTCTGGCGTCAAGTTGCCGTTATTGTCTCCAACATCCTCGGAATCATCGTGGTGTGGCAGTCGACCTTTGGTGCGACCTCTGTGCTGCGCGAATTTGGTATTTCCTTGACTGGTGAGAATGCCACTTGGCTAACCTTTTTGCTAGGTTCGACCGCCGTAGTTTCGGTGAACAGTCTCAGTTGGATTCTCGGCCGATTTCTAATCACGAGAGACACCTATGTCGGCACGCCGCTAGATCGAGCAATCATCACTCACACTCAGGCCAAACTTTCACTCGACGTCGCAACCGCAAAAGAGCGGCTCTCGATTGTCGGTGATCTAACCGATCTTCTTATTCAACGCATCTCTGCGGTGGTCAGTTTGGCAGAGGGAGCCAAGTTTGCCTCTAAAAAAGACCCTGATTCTGCAATTCGGTCACTAGACCGAATCGAATCATCTGCACAGTCGGCGCAGAGCGAGCTTCGCAAACTTTATGACCTTCTTCAAAAAGGAGCAGACCTTTCGGCTGCTCCACCGAACATCGAAGATCTTGGCCAGCTAATGGTTCTTATGCGTGAACTCGGTTACAACGCCAACATTAGCGTCGACGGGGAACCCTTCGCGATCAACGAGGGCGCTCAGCTTTGTATTTATCGAATTGTGTTCGAAGCGCTCGAGAATGTGAAGAAGAACGCGGTCATTGGTGCCGATGTCACAGTCGATTTCTACTGGACTGCCGAGGGGCTTCAGATTCTAGTGAAGGACAACGGCATCGAGGCTGCGCGCAGGGCTAAGGTTGCCTCGGCCGAAGATTTGATCGGCTATACCATCGAAGACGACGTAGATGCTCTGGTGAAACCGATCACTGGTGCAACCTTGAACGCAATCAAAGAACGCGCATCACTTTATGAGGGCAACATTGAGGTAACCAAGGTTCCAGGTGTTGGATTCACATTGAGCGCGATGTTCCCGCACCTGAAGGCTGTTGCTGGTGAATAACGCCATACGTGTTGGCATCGTCAATGCCGACGCTGACATCACGGCGGGACGAAAGCTAGTTTTAGAGTCAACTGGGCGCGTTTCACTAGTTCTGGACGAGCAGAGACCCGAAGACCTTCTCCAAAAATTCGAGAATTATTTGATCGACGTTCTTTTGGTCGACCAACGTCTGCGCGGAATGTCGGGTGTTGAATTGTGTGAAAAATTGACCGCGGTAAAAATCGAGCAAGGCGTTGAAACGCGCCTGATGGTAACCGCGGCGTTTGGCTCGCCCAGACTGACTTTTGATGCACTTGCGGCGGGCGCTAACGCTGTGGTAACCCAAGATCAAGGGCCCAAAACGCTAATCGAAACCCTCTATTCACTGAATTCTCGAAAGCAACAGCAAAATTTTGAACAGTTGAGAGAGTTGGTATCGAATCTCGACATCGAAACCAAAGAAGACCCGGTTGTACAAGTGCTGCTCGAGTCTTTTGACGAGCTCGAGACGAAACTATTCGCGGCGATAGTTTCGGGTAGCTCGATAGCATCGGTGTCTTCAAGTTTCGACGTGGCGGGTTATCGCATCAGAAAGTTGATCCAACGCTCCATGGGTTTATTGAAGGTAGCAACGCTTGAACAGATGCAGTTGAGGTTGATTCAGTCGGGCGAGAAACTTGGCTAGAGATAACTCCCTATTGGTCACCTCGGTGTCGGTTGGCCTAGCAACTGGTCTTTACGGAATCTCATTCGGCGCTCTTTCTGTCGCTGCAGGCCTTGATGTCTGGCAAACCTGCGTTCTCAGCCTCCTAATGTTCAGCGGTGGTTCACAGTTTGCTTTCGTCGGTGTCATTGCAGGGGGAGGCGTAGGGGCTATTCCGGCCGCGATTGCTAGCGCTTGGATGATGGGCGTTCGAAATGGCTTTTATGCCGTAGCGATGGCGCCAATTTTGCAGCTTCGAAACCTGAATCGTGTGGTCGGCGCGCAACTCACCATCGATGAATCGACAGGTGTTGCGCTTAGTCAAAGTGAAACGGCCAAGCAGAAATTTGGTTTTTGGGCAACTGGTATTTCGGTGTTCGTGTTTTGGAACTTGCTTACGCTTCTTGGTGCTTTGTTAGGTGAACTCATGTCTGACCCCGCGGTTTGGGGGCTTGATGCAGCCGCAGCAGCGGCTTTCGTAGCGCTCGTCTGGCCACGGCTGAATGATTCACCAACACGCGTCGTGGCAGTTTTGGCATTCGCTGTTGCAATCTTGAGCAGCCCCTACGTGCCAAAGGGCGTTCCAGTGCTCTTGGCGGGGCTGGTAGCTGTTGTGGTCTGGGCGGTCGTCCCCATGCACGACTCTAGTGGTGAGCGCTAATGGAAATTTGGATTGCCGTTCTTGTTTCCTCACTTGCCGTTTACTCGTGGAAGATTATTGGTTCAATGCTTCCCGAACGAATTTTGAACCATCCAAAGGTTAGCCGCCTAGCCACGTTCTTGACCGTCGCGCTGATGGCTGGCTTGGTGGGTGTTCAGGGTTTTGTCGAAAATCGCGAGATTGTCTTGGATGCACGCGTGCCGGCCTTGCTTCTAGCAGTGGTTTTGGCAGTCTTGCGCGTGCCATTTATCTTGATCGTGGTCGCTGCGGCTGGTTCAGCAGCAGCGTTGCGATTCTTTTGGTGACCTAGCCCTCTAGGTTGTCTTTACCTGGCAGCCATGACAGGCCGTTTTTACCCCAACCGTTTTCTTTCACGATCTCTTTCGCGTTAGAAAAATGCGGTTCTGCCAACTTGTCGACATAGAGAATTCCGTCTAAGTGGTCGTATTCGTGTTGAAAGATGCGTGCGAACCATCCGGTTGCTTCGATCGACACTGGTTTTTGCTGCAGGTCAACGCCAGTCAACTTTGCCCATTCGGCGCGTTTGATAGGAAACCGCTCACCTGGAACCGAAAGACAACCCTCTAGTTCGGTGTCCCAATCGGCCTCCCCAGATTCGATTTCGCCAACTTCAAGCGAAGGGTTAATCACAACGCCTCGGCGAGGGTTACCTTCGTCATCGTCGTAGTCATAAACGAAGACTCGCAAACCAACGCCGACCTGCGGCGCTGCCAATCCAACTCCAGGGGCCAAATCCATGGTGTCGAACATGTCTCTTACCAGCACGTTCAAGTTGTCGTCAAAATTGACAACTTCTTGGGCGCGAGTGTGAAGAACGGGGTTTCCGGTGATGCAAATTGGTCGAATAGCCATTAGACGAGTTTACTCATCCGGGACAATGCGCTTACTCAGGTTTTGCTCTTTCAAAAGGTAGGCTTTGGCTAATGGGAAGGTTTAACAGGGTGGCAATCTCATGCGTCTTTTAGCTATTTGTCTTTCACTGGCAGCCGCCGTTGCGTTGGCATTCGGAGCCCAATACCAAAACATGGCCGTGACCGGCGGGCAGTCAAAGAACTCTGACGACAAACGTGTTGGTTTTAGAGCAATGGCAAAGTTGGTCGGCAACCCTCGTTGGATCATCGGAATGGCCTTTCTTGCCACTGGTGCGGGTCTTCAGATTGCGGCACTTTCACTAGCGCCTCTGATTGTCGTTCAGCCATTGGGCGCTATCGCACTTGTCATCACGGCACTTCTCAACTCGAAATCAACGAAAACTCCCATCACGAAAGCAACCTGGGTTGCAATCACACTCTGCACAGTGGGCATAGCTATCTTCGTCGCGGTGGCTGCAAATGTGGCAGGAGAAAAGCCGAACCTGAATGATGGTGACCTAGCCCAAATTCTGCTGGTACTTGGTGTTGTTGTAGCTATTTTCACTGTTGCCTTTTTCACATTTGCTAAGCGCGCGAAAGCAATTACCTTCATTCTCGGCGCAGGAATTCTTTACGGTTTCGTCGCTTCGCTCATCAAGGCAGTCGTACAGCGCATTTCTCAGCAAGATTTCTCGCTGCTCACACTCGTGTGTTTAGTTGTTATTGGCCTCGCTATTCTTCTTGGTGGCTGGTTCGTGCAGAATGCTTATGCCAGCGGGCCGCCTGATCTCGTCATCGCCGGGCTCACCGTGGTTGATCCGATGGTGGCCATCATGGTTGCAATTGTTATTCTGGGCGAGGCGCAATCAGCGGATGCTCTGACCTTAGTCATTTTCACCGCCACTGCTCTCGTTGCCATCGTTGGGGTGTGGATGCTGGCCAAAGTGCACCCCGAACTCAGAGAGAAATCGCCAAACTGATCATGCCGAGCCGTTACCCAACCTCGAAGCCGCTTGTTGTAGTTATTGGCTGTGACACATTCCCTCCCGACATCAACGGTGCGGCAAGGTTTGCCGAGCGACTAGCGGCGGGTTTGCAGAACAGAAATCACGAAGTTCATGTGATTGCGCCATCAACAAACAAACGCTACGGCGTTTATCGCGAGGTACACGCCGGTGTGCCCATCGTTGTGCACCGACTCAAGTCGTATGCTGTGCCAAGGCACAAGTTTTTGCGGTACATTTCACCAATCGGTCTTCGAAGCCGCCTGGTGAAGCTCGTCAAGAACATCGGTCCGGATGTGATTCACATTCAGTCTCACTTGATGATCGGCCGCTTCCTATCAAAGGTTGCCCGAGAACTCGACATTCGCCTGGTCGCCACGAACCACACCATGCCAGAGAACTTGGTTCGCTACTCCATGTTGATCCCCAAGATGTTTGAGCGCTTGGCGATGCGCCTGGCCTGGGCAGACACCGGCAACATCGTTAGCCGCGCATCAGTCATCACTACACCAACTCGAAAAGCTGCTGAGATACTGAACCGAGCTACCGGTATTTCGGGCATATATGCCATCTCGTGTGGCATAGATTCGCGACCTTTTGCATCCGCGCTGCCGGTGTCGAATGCAAAACCAAGGGCGTTGTTTCTTGGCCGGCTCGACTATGAGAAACACGTTCACATTCTGATCGAGGCCTTCTCTATTCTGAAGAGTCACCCGAATGCAACCTTAGAGATAGTCGGTGACGGCTCTGAACGCGAAAGCCTTGAATCTTGGGCTCAAGAGTGCGGCATCTCCGACCGAGTTATTTTCGCCGGCTCGGTTCCCGACAGTGAACTTTCTGCAGCCTATGCCCGAGCATCCGTGTTCGTAATGCCATCAATCGCGGAGTTGCAGTCAATCGCGACCATGGAGGCCATGGCGAGCGGCCGACCGGTAATTGCTGCGAATGCAGCGGCTTTACCTCATCTGGTGCACGACGGGGAAAACGGATTCTTGTTTGAACCGGACAACGTTGAACAATTGGCACAACTGCTTGACCGAGTATTCGCAATGAATGACTCAGATTTGCAAACATTGGGTGACAAGTCGCTTCATTTGATTCAGTCACACGACATCAATCGCACCCTTGACGCGTTCGAGAAGATTTACAGAAATCAAATGATCGATCTGAGTGACACGGTAGACAACGAGCCTGATTATCTTCTTGCAACGCGTTCGATTGCGATCGTCAAGAGTAGCGCTCGCTCAGCTAGAGATGCCGCCGCCTCAGCCAGAGATAGCCTTTCAAACATTCGTTCTGGCGTTATGGAGCGACTAAATGGTGTCAGAGGCGAGTCACTTGAGAAGTTCGATGAGCTGAAGTTCGAGGTTGTCGCTCGAACCGCAAAGGCCACCCGCAAAATCGCCAAGTCGATCACCAAGGCCTTGAACAGATTCCGCAACAGAGACGAGTAGTCTTTATCTGGTGACGGGGCGTTAGCTCAGCCGGTTAGAGCAGCGGACTCATAATCCGTCGGTCGCGGGTTCAAGTCCCGCACGCCCCACCAATCATCATTACGGTTTGATAACACCGCGCGCTGAAATCGCTTGCAGATCTTTCGTTTCATGCGCCGCAACCTAGGCTAGAGGCATCCATATCAAGCAATCGGAGAACCCTTAGATGTCTTCTACCTTCAAGCGCGCCCTTGGCTTTATTGTCAGCCTTTTCATGGCATTCGGCTTCATCTCAGCAACGGCCAGCTCTGCAAGCGCCCTGCCAGATAACGTCAAGCTAACCGTTCACTACAACCGCACCGCAGGTGACTATGAAGGTTGGAACGTCTACCTCTGGCGAAACGTTGATGGTAACGGCGACAAAGAGGTTAAGGCTGATGGCTTTGCCTTCACCGATACAGATGACTTCGGCCAGATTGCTGTCGCCGACGTAAGCGGAATGGCCGCCTTCAAAGATCTTGGATTCATTATTCGCAAAGGCGCTTGGGTAAAAAAGGAAGGGCCAGCTTGTGGACCAGCCAAGAATGGTGACCGTTTTGCCACCATCGCCGAGTCTGGAATTGCCGAGATTTGGATCAAACAAGACGACTGCACTATCTACACCGAGGCCCCCGTTGTAGAGGCGCCAAAGCCAGCAATTGTTAGCGCGAGCATCGACGACCTAAACAAAATCACTGTGGTACTCAACCAGCAATTCGCCCCAACCGCTGGCGCAAACGGCTTTACCGTGTCTGGCGGATTGACCGTGACTTCGGTTGCCCTAAAGGGTGGCAACGGTATCTCGTCAAGCATGCTCACACTAACTCTTAGCGACGAGATTGAGTTCGGCACCAGTTACACAGTGACTCACACTGGTGTAGATGTTGATTCAACTTTCGGAACTAAGGCGGCTTCGATCGGGAACGTCATGAACTCAGATGGTTTCAACGAAGCCTTCAAGTACGATGGAAACGATCTAGGTGCGACCTATACCAAAGCCGCAACAACCTTCCGTGTATGGGCACCTACTGCTAACGATGTAAAGTTAGCCACTTTCGCTTCAGCAACTTCATCGTCGGCTGCTGCAACTGAAATTCAAATGACGAAAGACGTCAAGGGAACCTGGGTCGTGACTGTGCAGGGGGACCAAGCAGGAACCATCTACGGCTACCGAGTAACTCGCAATGGCGAAAAGGTTGGCGTTATCGACCCTTACGCGCGTGCTAGCACTGTTAACGGTGGGCGAGGCGTGGTCGTCGACCTCGACGCAACCGATCCTGCAAACTGGTCACAGACCAAGCCGGCCTTTAGCGGTCGCAATGTAGACGCATTCTTCTATGAGTTGCATGTACGTGACTTTTCCATAAACGCCTCGAGCGGAATTTCTGCGAAAAATCGTGGCAAGTTCACAGCATTCACCGAGAACAACACCAGCTACACCTGGTCGGTAACCACAACAGACTCGAAGACCAAGAAGAAGGTAACCAAGAAGTACACCACTAAGACCGGCATTTCGGCAATCAAAGACCTGGGCGTAACTCACGTTCAGCTGCTACCGATTTATGACTTTGCATCGGGCGGTGACGAGTCGAATCCCGTCTTCAACTGGGGATACGACCCAGACAACTACAACATTCCAGAGGGCCAATACTCGACGGACCCAACTGTTCCAACCAAGCGCATCAACGAGTTGAAGCAGGCCGTTCAGGCGATGCACAACAACAAGTTGCGCGTGATCATGGACGTTGTTTACAACCACGTAGCCAACCCAGGTAACTTCTCTTACGAGCAGATTGTGCCTGGCTACTTCTTCCGCCTAGATGACACCGGTGCTTTCTTGAATGGAACCGGTGTTGGAAACGAGACCGCATCTGAGAGAGCGATGTTCTCTAAGTACATTGTTGACTCGGTCAAGTACTGGGCAACCGAATACAACCTCGATGGTTTCCGTTTCGACCTTATGGGTATTCACGACGTGACCACAATGCAGAAGGTGCGCGAAGCTCTTGATGAAATCGACCCGACCATCATCATTATCGGTGAGGGTTGGAACATGGGAGCTCTTCCTGAAGATCAGCGCGCGACCCAAATGAACATCTCGAAGATGGATGGCATTGCTGCCTTCAACGACCAGATTCGCGATGGTATCAAGGGTTCTGTGTTCAATGCAGACGAAAAGGGCTGGGCAACCGGAAACACCGGTCGTCGCGGTGACGTACTTGCCGGTATCACGGGCAACGTGGCCTACAGCGCATCCGTGCCGGCCAACTGGGTCACCAACGACCCTGGCCAGTCGGTGAGCTATGTTGAAGCGCACGATAACCTAACTCTGGCCGACAAGCTCTTCTCTTCGGTCAACTCAACTGCAACGACTCGTTCGAAGCTGCACCGTTTTGCTTCTTCAATTTCGTTACTTGCCCAGGGCCTTCCGTTTATTCATGCTGGTCAGGAGTTTGAGCGAACCAAGGGTGGCGACGACAACTCATACCAGTCGAGCGACGCGGTTAACTCGATGAAGTACAAGCAGCGTGTAACCTACGCGACAACCCTGAACTACTTCAAGGGCCTAATCTCGCTTCGCAAGGCACACCCTGCTTTCCGCATGGCAACCACAAGCGACATTAAAAAGAACCTAACCTTCTTGAACACCAGCCAGACTGTGATTGCCTACAAGCTCAACGGTGCCGGTGTTGGTGACAAGTGGGGAACGATTGTGGTTATTCACAACGCGGGTAAGGCAACCGCCAGCGTAACCATGCCGGGTGGCAAGGCCACTTGGAAGGTGGTTGTGAATGGCGACAAGGCCGGCGTATCAACGCTAGCTACGCTAAAGAGCATCACCAAGGTATCGGTTCCTGCAGGAACCACCATGGTGCTCTACAAGTAGTTCAAAACCAAAGATCAGTGGCGGGTGAACAGTGTTTGCCCGCCACTGATCGTTTTAAGCACTTGGATGTTCGGCAATAGCGTCGCGTCTTCGAATGGGTCAGCATCCAGTACCACAAAGTCGGCGGCGTTGCCAGGTAACAACGAACCGCGGTTGGCAATGCCGATCTGTGCAGAACTAGCAGCGGTGTAGGCAGCGAGGGCCTGCTCGAGAGTGAGGGCCTGCTTTGCGTTGTGTTGCCCAACCTCACCGGGAACCTGCCTCTTTACGGCCGTAAACGCCCCGAGAAGCGGATTTGGGTCGCTAACCGGCCAGTCACTACCAAAACTGATGGTGGCACCAGCATCGACGACGTCGCGGATGCGATAAAGCTCTTCAACGCGCGCACCAAGGTGTGGGCGGCAAGAGTTCAACATGCCATCTGGTCGACCCCAGAGCGGCTGAAAGTTCGCGACAACGCCTAGCTTTGCGAAGCGGTCGACATCTTGGTCGTGAACCAGTTCGAGGTGAGCCATCACGGCAGGCAAGGGGAGCGCACCCAAGTCATTAGTGCAGTGCTCCACGGCGTCTAGCGCGAGTGTGCTGGCGGCATCGCCAATGGCGTGGAGGTGCAGCTGAAAACCCGCTCTCGAGGCTGCCAAAGTCGCCTCAAGCAAATTCTCGTGAGTCCAAACCGGGTTACCGAACTCGCCAGTCGATTCATAGGGCTGCGAGACGGAGGCGGTAGCGCTGCCAAAAACGCCATCTAAGAAAAACTTCACGGTTCGGGCGTGCAGCAGAGGATTGCCGATTCGCTCGGCTTCGGCGCGAGCATCCACGCTCTCATTCAGGCGGGTTTGCCAGTTGTTCGGCTGCCACCAGAAACCTAGGTTGGTGTAAACCTTGAGCTTGCCCTGCGCGGCTGCTTGCAGGTACACCTGCGCCAAATCGTCGTCGACCCAGGCATCTTGTACTGCGGTGATACCAAGGCGCAACATTTCGTCGTGAGACCACTCGAGAGCAGCGAACTCTTGAGCAAGTGACGGCTTGGGTTGGTGGTTGAAAATCAAGTCTTTGGCATCGGTCTCGCGAAAGACTCCGGTGGGGCGTCCGTCTGCGTCTACATCGACCACACCTTCAGAAACGTCGGGTGCTCGTTCATTCACACCGGCTCGACGCATTGCCTCGGTGTTTACCCAAATGGTGTGGTGGTCATCACCGTGCAGCACCACGGGGCGATCTGGCGCGACTTCGTCTAGCCAGGTTGCCAAAAACTTGCCGTCAGGCAGAATGCTTCGGTCATAGGCGCCGCCAATAACCCAGTCGTCACCAGGGTTTGCGGTCATCCAAGATGCCACGGCTTGTTGAATTTCTAGGATGCTCTTGGCCGAGGTAATCGCAGGCCCCGAGTGTTCGCGCCCCGCTAGAACCGGATGCGCGTGACCGTCGGTGAACGCTGGAATGATGACTGCCCCAGCGCAGTCGATTACCTCGTCGCAGTCGAGATCATTTGAGGCGATCTGATTGCCGTCAATGGTTAGGCAGTGCGAGAAACCGAGCCCTTCGCCAAGCCAAACCTTCGCGTTACTGTAGCGGGTTGGCACCGGCTGCCTCGCACTCTTTGAAGTAGCAGCTGGCGCAGAGCGATTCGTAGGTCACCACATCGCCATCGATTGCGACTTGGTTTCCTGTAAAGATGAAATCGCCGCCAAGCTTGCGGGCGTTGAACATGGCCTTTTTACCGCAACGGCAAATGGTTTTTAGTTCTTCGAGCGTATGTGCAATCTCTAGCAGGCGAAGTGAGCCCGGAAAACCCTTGGTCTGAAAGTCGGTGCGAATACCGTAGGCCAAAACTGGTACGCCGTCTAACACTGCAATCTCAAGAGCCTGGTTCACCTGTTCACGCGTCAGAAACTGCGCTTCATCGATAAGAAGGCAAGCGATGGGGGAGTTGCTTCTGGCTCGGTGTTCATTAGCCAGAAGAGTGAACTCGACCCGAAGATTTTCGGTTGGCGAGACCAGTAGGTCAACGCTGCGTTCAACGCCTAGGCGAGAGACAATCGCGTCTTCGCCCTTGCTGTCGGTGTTGGGTTTTGCGAGAATGACGGCTTGGCCGCGCTCTTCGTAATTGTGTGCAACTTGAAGCAGTGCCGTGCTTTTTCCAGAGTTCATTGCACCGTGTCTGAAGTAAAGTTTTGCCATCTCAAAGCCTCCTAGAAACCACCCTAAACGACTTTGACAGTGGCGCATTGAAGGCGTAACCTAGAGCCTCACGCATCGCTCGCTTAGGTCGTAAGGGAAGACGTACCTAGAAAAGCGAGGTGAGTGCGTTGAGCAATAACAACTGTTCGTTCCTGATCGTGCACGAAGCCGATTCTGGTCGACTTGGGCTAATTCGAGCCCTGATTCAATCGCGCCTACCCGAAGCGGTCTTTGGCGATTCATCTACTCTGCTTGATGCAGAGTTTCTCGCAACTGCGGCGACTTCGCTAGAACTTGTCACAGCCATAACCAAACTTGGAGACGTAACTTTTGAGTTGGTTTGCCTTGACGGTACGGATGCTCGACGCTGGGTCTTCACTCCAGCCCTCGGCCTTGGCTCGGTGGCCATCGACCAAGCGGGCAATCACATCTTGGGTGAAAACGAGCTTCTCGAGCTTGTACGGCGAGCGAACCACAACGGTCTCAAAATGGAACGACTTATTCGTCAGGCGCTTTTGAGTGCGTGGGATGAATGTTTAGAAGAGTTGCGCGAAAAGCAGCTAGACGATGCCGGTTCGGCTCGTCGAGTTGGCTAGTACTTTCTGAACGCTACAACCGCGTTGTGGCCGCCAAAGCCAAACGAGTTGCTAATCGCAAGCAGGTTCTCACCCTTGAATTCTCGAGGGCTCACCACAACGTCAAGAGGAATCTCAGGGTCTTGGTCGTCAAGGTTGATGGTCGGAGGAATGACCCCTTCGTGCAGAGCCAAAACGGTAAAGATAGCCTCGATTGCGCCAGCGCCACCGAGTAGGTGACCGGTTGACGACTTGGTCGCCGTAACCGCAATTCCAGGCAGAAGGTCTCCGAACACGCGCTTGAGAGCGTTGTACTCAGCAATGTCACCCACGGGGGTAGAGGTGGCGTGAGCGTTGATGTGTTTGACGTCTTCGATCGTTGCACCAGCCTGCTTTAGGGTGGCAAGAACCGCGCGAGCGGCACCTGAGCCCTCAGGGTCTGGAGCGGTGATGTGATAGGCGTCTGACGTAACTGCGCCACCGGCTAGCTCGGCGTAAATCTTTGCGCCACGAGCGAGTGCGTGTTCTTCGGTTTCTAGAACTAGAGTTGCGCCACCTTCACCCATTACGAATCCGTCGCGGTTGGTGTCGTAGGGGCGTGACGCTTTGGTTGGTTCGTCGTTTCGCTTTGAAAGAGCGTGCATCGAAGCAAAGGCTGACACCGGCAGTGCGTGAATGGCAGCTTCACAGCCACCGGCGACCACGATGTCAACTTCGCCGGTTTGCAGGCGGTTGTAGGCGTTGGCAATGGCTTCGGTCGAGGATGCACATGCAGACACTGCGGTTCGAACTCCGCCGCGCGCGGCAATGTCCATTCCAACCGCAGCAGCAGGGCCGTTAGGCATAAGCATTGGCACCGTCATCGGTAGCACGCGGCGCGGGCCACGTTCCTTCAGGGTGTCGAATGCGTCAAGTAGCGTCCAGACACCACCTATGCCGGTCGAGAACTCAACGGCAAGGCGTTCAGGGGCGACTTCGGGGCTACCCGCGTCGGCCCAAGCCTCACGCGCCGAGATCAGAGCGAACTGGCTCGATGGGTCAAGACGTTTTACTTCTTGAGGGGTGAGCACTTCGGCCGAAGGAACCGCTGCCTGGCCGGCAAAGGTGACTGGCACCTCATACTGCGCAATCCATTCCTTTTCGATGGTTGAGATGCCAGACTCTCCGGCAAGCAAACGCTGCCAGGTAGTTTTGACGTCACCACCTAGGGGAGTGGTCGCACCGATTCCGGTGACAACGATTTTCTTCGACACGGTTGCTTTACCTAAGTGTGACTAGCTAGCGCTAACGATGAAGTTAACGGCGTCGCCAACGGTCTCGAGGTTCTTTACCTCTTCGTCAGGAATCTTTACGCCGAACTTGTCTTCGCAGTTCACAACGATGGTCATCATCGAGATCGAGTCGATGTCTAGGTCGTTGGTGAAGTGCTTGTCTAGGGCTACGGCGTCGGTTGCGATGCCGGTTTCTTCGTTTACGATCTCGGCCAGACCAGCGAGAACTTCAGTCTGCGAAAGTGCCATGGGGGTTTCTCCTTATTGGTTGATTTACCATTACTGATTTTAGGGCAGGACTACCACTTGGGCGGCGAAGGCAAGCCCTGCGCCAAAACCGATTTCAAGTGCGTATCCACCCGATTTCACCGCGCCGGTGCGGAGAAGTTCGTGCATAGCCAGCGGAACACTAGCGGCAGAGGTGTTTCCGGTGTTCACAATATCGCGAGCCACGGCCACGTTTTCAGGCAAGTCGAGCTGCTTGACCATTTCATCAATGATGCGGATGTTCGCCTGGTGGGTCACCAGCGCCGAGAGGTCGCTCGCCTCGATGCCGGCAGCCTCAAGTGCCTGCTTAGCAACTTTGGCCATTTCCCAAACTGCCCAGCGGAACACTGTTTGGCCCTCTTGGCGAATCGTTGGCCAACTCGACTTTCCGTCGCGGTAGTCGAGCATGCTCGAGGTCATGCCAACTGCATCCCATTTAGAACCGTCAGAACCCCAAACGGTCGGAGCGATACCTGCGTAATCGCTAGGTCCAACAATGGCGGCACCTGCTCCATCGCCAAGCAAGAACGAGATGGTGCGGTCGGTTGGGTCAATAACGTCACTGAGTTTCTCAGCGCCAACCACGAGAACATACTTGGCAACGCCCGAGCGCACGAGTGCATCGGCCTGAGCGATTCCATAGCAATAACCGGCGCAAGCTGCCGAGATGTCATAAGCCGGAGCTGGGTTAGCTCCAACCAGCTCAGCAAGCAGGGTGGCTGCCGATGGGGTGGCGTGTTGGTGAGTAATGGTGCTGAAGATAACCGCGCCGATTTCTTTCGGGTCAATGCCCGCACCCTTGATTGCCTCGTTCGAAGCGGCAACAGCGAGGTCCATCAGACTGGTGTCTGCACCAGCACGGCGTCGAGTCACGATTCCGGTGCGTTGGCGAATCCATTCGTCACTTGAATCGATCGGGCCGGCGATGTCGTCGTTGGTGACGACTAGCTCACCGCGGGCCGCTCCGAGTGCGTAGATTCTCGAATACTTGACTGTTTCGAGTTGCTTTAGTTCTGGCTTAGACATTTTGTTTAGCTTCTAACTGTGGTTTGCAATCAGTTCTCGAGCAGCGTCGAGTTGGTCAGGGGTTTTCAATGCAAGGATCTCAACGCCTGGCAGGGCGCGCTTAGCTAGGCCGGCTAGTGCTCCCGCCGGTGAAACTTCGAGCACTGCGGTCACGCCTGCGTCTGCAAATGATTGCATGCAGGCATCCCAGCGAACTGAACTAGCCACCTGGCCAACGAGAAGGTCAACATACTCTTGACCATCGGTTATCTCTTGGCCGCCCTGGTTAGACCAAATGCGTCTTGTTGGGTTCGAGGTTGCTAGCTCTGTGGCGAAAGTTGCCAACTCGGCAACCGCAGACTCCATGTAACGGGTGTGGAATGCGCCGGCAACTTGTAGCTGAATAACGCGGGCTCCAGCCGGACCTTCTGCAACCAGTGCGGCAATAGCCTCAGCGCTTCCGGCAGCAACAATCTGACCCGCTCCATTGAAGTTTGCTGGGTAGAGATCTAATTGTTCGAGTCGTTCAAGGACAACGCTCTGTTCACCACCGAGAACTGCTGCCATAGAAGTTGGCTCTAGGGCTGCGGCTGCGGCCATCGCTCTCGATCGAACCGATACGGCACGAATGGCGTCGTCAGGAGTCAGAATTCCAGCTAGCGCTGCGGCCGCAAATTCGCCCACCGAGTGACCTGCGACAGCATTGAAGCCAGAACCGAGTTCAAGAGCCGATGCGATGCTTGCTGCCACGATTAGTGGCTGTGCGACGGCGGTGTCTCTGATTGTGTCTGCATCGCTCTCAGTGCCGTGTTTGGCAATGTCGATGCCAGATGCTTCAGAGAGTGAAGAGACTACAGAGGCAAACGAGTCAAGCTCTAACCAAGGCTGCAGAAAACCTGGAGTTTGACTTCCTTGACCTGGGCAGAGAATGACCAACATCTTGTTTGCTTCCTTAGGTTTCTCGAACTAGAACTAAGCGTCGCCGCCGACCGAACCGCTGGTTCCGGCAGTTACGTCGTGAAGTCGGTAGCGCTCGATTGCCTGTGCAGGAACCGATGCGTCCATCTCGCCACGTGCAACGAGCTGTTCAAGCACTCGAACCACGATCGATGGGCCGTCAATCTTGAAGGCCCGTCGAGCTGCAGCGCGAGTGTCAGAGAAGCCAAAGCCGTCTGCACCAAGGGTTGCGTAGTCACCCGGCACCCACTGGCGAATCATGTCTGGCACCGAGTGGGTGTAGTCGCTTACCGCCAAGAATGGACCCTGTGCTCCTTCGAGCTTCGAAGTCACATAAGGCTTGGCATAGTTCACACCTGGGTTCAAGAACACTGCCTCGTCGTGTGCGAGTCCGTCGCGTCGAAGCTCTGACCAAGAGGTAACCGACCAAATGTCAGCCGAAACTCCCCAGTCGTCTTGAAGCAACTGTTGGGCTTCGTAGGCCCAAGGCACTGCTACACCGGATGCGAGAATCTGGGCCTTGGTGCCACCATGCTCATTGCGGCTTAGGTTGTAGATTCCGCGAATGATTCCGTCAACATCCACGTTCTCAGGTTCAGCTGGCTGAACGTAAGGCTCGTTGTAAACGGTCACGTAGTAAATCACGTTCGGGTCTGGGTGGTTTCCGCCATACATACGCTCAATACCCGAGCGCATGATGTGACCGATTTCATAACCGTAGGCTGGGTCGTAGCTGATTACGGCGGCGTTGGTCTGAGCAATCACAGGGGAGTGGCCGTCGGCGTGCTGAAGACCTTCACCGGTTAGCGTGGTGCGACCAGCAGTGGCTCCGATGAGGAATCCTCGAGCCATTTGGTCTGCTGCTGCCCAGATTGAGTCTGCGGTGCGCTGGAATCCGAACATCGAATAGAACACGTAGATCGGAATCAGTGGCTGACCCTGTGTGGCATAGGAGGTGCCGATAGCTGTGAACGCAGCGACCGAACCAGCTTCGTTGATACCGGTGTGCAAAATCTGACCAGCTGGCGACTCTTTATAAGAGAGCAGTAGGTCGCGGTCTACCGATAGGTAGTGCTGACCGTTCGGGTTGTAGATCTTCGCGGTCGGGAAGAAAGCGTCCATACCGAAGGTGCGTGCTTCATCTGGGATGATCGGCACAAGGCGCTGACCGAAATCAGGTGCGCGCAGCAAGTCTTTGAGAAGGCGAACGAACGCCATGGTGGTGGCAACCTCTTGGGTTCCTGAACCACCCTTGGCTACGTCATAAACCTTTGCCTCAGGAAGGGTGAAGTCGACATACTTCGAACGGCGCTCAGGCAGGTATCCACCTAGTTCGCGGCGACGCTCGTGCATGTACTGAATCTCTGGCGCATCGTGACCTGGGTGGTAGTACGGCGGCTGGTACGGGTTCTCTTCGAGCACAGCATCCGAGATTGGCACGCGCATCTCGTCGCGGAATGCTTTTAGGTTCTCGAGCGTCAGCTTCTTCATCTGGTGGGTTGCGTTGCGACCCTCGAAGCTCTTGCCAAGACCGTAGCCCTTGATCGTCTTCGCCAAAATGACAGTCGGCTGACCCTTGTGCTCCATTGCTGCTTTGTAGGCCGCATAAACCTTGCGGTAGTCGTGGCCGCCGCGCTTGAGTGCCCAGATTTGGTCGTCGGTCATGTCAGCCACGAGTGCAGCAGTGCGAGGGTCACGGCCGAAGAAGTTTTCGCGAACAAACGCGCCGTCTTCGGTCTTGTAGGTCTGGAAGTCACCGTCTGGGGTGTTGTTCATGAGGTCGATTAGAGCGCCGTCTACGTCGCGCGCTAGCAGGTCGTCCCATTCGCGGCCCCAAATGACTTTGATTACGTTCCAGCCGGCACCTCTGAAGAAGGCTTCGAGCTCTTGAACGATCTTGCCGTTTCCGCGAACCGGACCATCAAGACGCTGCAGGTTGCAGTTGACCACGAAGGTCAAGTTGTCTAGGCCGTCATTGGCAGCGAGCTGAAGAGCACCGCGTGACTCGACTTCGTCAAGCTCGCCGTCGCCCAAGAATGCCCAGACGTGCTGCTGGGATGCATCTTTGAAACCGCGCTCGGTTAGGTAGCGGTTTGCCTGGGCCTGGTAGATCGCGTTGATTGGGCCGATACCCATCGACACGGTAGGGAACTGCCAGAAATCTGGCATCAGACGTGGGTGCGGGTACGAGCTCAAGCCGCCGCCCGCGTGCGAGCGCTCTTGGCGGAATCCGTTTAGCTGGTCTTCTGAAAGGCGACCCTCGAGGAATGCTCGGGCGTATGGGCCAGGGGAGGCGTGACCCTGAATGAAAATCTGGTCGCCACCAGAAGCGTGGTCTTGACCTTTGAAGAAGTGGTTGAAACCAACTTCATAAAGCGAAGCCGATGAAGCAAAAGTTGAGATGTGACCGCCAACACCAACGCCTGGGCGCTGTGCTCGGTGCACAAGCATGGCCGCGTTCCAGCGCATCCAAGCACGGTAGGTGCGCTCGATCTGTTCGTCACCCGGAAACTCTGGCTCTGCCTCGGTAGGGATGGTGTTGATGTAGTCGGTGTTCGGTGAGGTTGGAACACCAAGCTGCAACTGCTGAGCGCGAGCCATGAGGCGCTGCATGATTTCGCGAGCACGTTCACGACCTTGAACCTTGGTGAGCGCGTCAAGCGACTCTAACCATTCAGCGGTTTCTTGTGGATCCTGATCCGGCTTGTTGAGCTGGTATGGATCGTTGTTGTTCAGCGACACCGACATCCTCTTTCGTGGGGGATGGAAACAAAGCAAGTGAGGACATGGGTTTTGTCCTCGGTCAAGTTTATTCGTGTTCGGGAAGATTATTCGCTCGGGATACATTTGAGATTAAGAAATCGAAAGGGATTATTCATGAGCACGCTAATCGGCGACCACGCACCAGACTTTTCACTTGCCAACCAATTCGGTGAAACAGTGACGTTGAGCGACTTCAGAGGCAAGAAGAATGTTGTCCTGGTGTTCTACCCGCTTTCTTTCTCTGGTATTTGCACCGGCGAGCTTTGTGAGCTTAGAGACAACTTCGCCTCGTTTGCATCGGCCGACGTCGAACTGCTGGCAATCAGCGTTGACAGCAAGTACGTTCAGAAAGCTTTTGCCGAGCAAGAGGGCTACAAGTTCAGCGTGCTAGCCGACTTCTGGCCACACGGTGGCGTTGCCAAAGACTACGAGGTTTTCCTTGACGAGCACGGTTTCGCAACCCGCGCCACTTTCGTGATCGACAAGCAGGGCATCCTAGTTTCGAAGTTTGTCACCGCGCCGGGTCAGGCTCGCTCAATTGACGAGTACAACATGGCTCTGGCTTCGCTTTCGGCCTAGAGTTCGTTCGATTCGCCAACCGCACTAACTTGCGGCATGGTTTTAGACGTTGATGTGCTTGCACATTCAACGGGCCTTTAGCTCAGTTGGTAGAGCGCCACGCTTACACCGTGGATGTCATCG
>JACCDH011498885.1_pt1 | contig 22547 bp, 23 predicted proteins | sample 7442481 | NCBI WGS metagenome assembly JACCDH01 (sample SAMN15323433, study PRJNA562643) | freshwater metagenome | isolation source: river surface water | place: USA:Blue River Watershed | collected 2017-08-15
CAAACCAATCTTTATAAGGATTGGTTCCGTCTTCGCGAACATATTCTTTAACGTTGATTGCCATAAATTGATAGTAAATTATATGTTACTATTGTGTCAACAAATTAAGTGCTTTTTTGGATGACACTAGACAGTTAGTGAAGATTGCGTTATGGGCTCTAAAACACCTCTACAAGCGCGACTACAACTACGCTAAAGCTGGAGTAAGCTTGGGCGACTTAATCCCAAGAACTTCAGCGCAGTTTGATATGTTTGCGTCAGGGCAATCAACCAGTCGAACTACAAGTCTAATGAGCACCATCGACCGAATAAATGCAAAGATGGGGCGTGAATCGATTAAGTTAGCCAGTGAAGGGTTCGCTAGGCCGTGGAAGATGAAGCAGGGTAATAAAAGTCCTAACTACACGACTAGATGGGATCAGTTGGTTACGGTCTAAAAAAGGTGTATAAACATTCTTAAAAAGACAATGAGCATTTAAATGGAAGAAAGATTTCTGCTGTATATCGACATACTCGGTTTTTCTGAGATGACTCAGAATGACCCAAGAAAGGTAGCTAGAGTTTATTCGATATTAGATAAATTAAATGCACATCAACATTATGCTTTTAAAACGATCGTATTTTCTGACACAATTTTAGTTTATAACCCCTCTATAGTAGTTTCTAAAGAAGATAAAGAATATCTTGTATGGTATTTGATAGAGTTTGTAGAAGATCTTCAACATAAGTTGGTTGGTCAAGATGTATATTTTAGAGCTGTTATAACAAAAGGCAGCTTTCAACATTACCCTCTAAAAAATATAGAGTGTTTTTATGGGGGCGCGTTAATTGAGGCGTATTCGGTGGAAAAAAAGATTCCATCAATAGGTTTGTTTATCGATAACGATTGTTTGTTATTTAATAGGCACTTTCCTGTAGAAAAATATGACGACAGACTATCTTTTGTTTATTTAAGTAGGAGTTTTGAGCATTTGGAGATGTATACAGGTGGGGTTTACCCATTTAATGATCGATATATTGCAGATCAAGCGCCGTATGCGCCTTGGGACATTAGAATTCTGCAAGATATTTATGTTGGTATGCGAAACCATAAAGCACCATCAGTTAGGGTTAAATATCTGGCCGCATGGGATTTATATTTAAAACGATATCAAAATCTAGTAACTTTTCTGGTGCAAAATCAGTTCTCACTCGAAAAATTGGGTGGTAAAAAGGCTTGGGAAGAGGAATATAAAAGCATGGAAGCTGAGATCAAGTACTTTAAAAGGATTGGATCGGGTACTAAGCTTTCGCAGGGAATTGTAAGTTCCTTTAGAGTAAAAAGAAGAAAGCCTTAATATGGAACATGATCCAATTTTTCCTGCAGGGATCCATGATTTAGATGAATCCGAGTTGTTGACTTATTTTCTCAATGATTTTACTGAATCAATAAATCGTCCCGTTCTTATTGATGGACTAAAGAGATATTTAAATGCTCTTAGATCTATAGGTTTGCATATAGAGGTATGGATTGATGGGTCTTTTTCTACTAAAAAATTAGAGCCGAGTGATGTTGATCTTGTCATTTTCGCCTCGCAGAATGAGCTTGATTCACTCGACTTAACTAAGCAGACAAACTTTAGTGCACTTGTTGATAGAGTTTCGATTAAAAAAGTATTCGGGTGTGATGTTTTATTTGCTGTAATGGAAGATGCTAATTTAAGAAGCTATTGGCGAGGATGGTATGGTTTTGATAGAAATGAGCGTGCTAAAGGAATTTCAAGATTGGTGATTGCGCCATGAAAAAACGTCTAGAACAGTTATTAAAAGAAGCTGAAATTCACAAGTCTGAACTTGAGAGCAAGGCTTCCATGGGCAGCTTTGCCTATCAACAAGCTAGTAAATCTATGTCCTCTCATATTGACGAACTCAATCAGCAATTGGCTTTTTTGAATGATCGCCCGTCAATTGAGTCTCTAGAGTTGAGATTGCAAGCTCCGCAGTTCAATTCAGGATCAATTCCACTTCAAGTAATTGCTAGGGCTGCTGACGAATTAAGACAGATGATTGGTTATGCCGCTTTAAGATTGTCTCAAGGTGGCTTAGGAAGAAAACGTATACCTGAAGCATTGTATGAGGAATTAGATTTAAGGTTAGCAGGTATATTGCCTGGATCAACAAGATTGATGGTAACTTTGGGATCGCAAAGAGATCTTTTTGGAGATGGAATTTCAAAGAATGCTTTGGACAGAGTGTTTTCAGTTTTGGACAGTCAAGGTACGGGGGAGAGTTTTCTGCAGTCTGTTACCGATCTTGGGCCATCAAGTGCTAAGCATTTAAGAAACTTTTTAAGCATTATCACTAATAACTCAGCTAATTTGGATCTGACTTGGACGTACTCAGGTGCAAATGTAAAAAAATGGAAGGGTGATAGAGACTCTATAGCAAAAGTTGAAAGTGCCTTAGATCATACGGAGCTAACCTCAAAAGATGAAATACAAATTGAAGGTGTCATTGAGCTATTGTCTAAACGGGAACGCATCCAAATTGTTACCGATTCTGGTTATTCTCTAAGGGTGCTTTACTCTAAGCGGCATTTGCAATTGGTTTCAGAGCTGCACCTAGATCAGAAAGTTATGTTGAAATGTTCTGTTACGGAGACAGTAAATAGTGCTACGGGTGAAACATCAATATTTTACGAGTTGATTGAAATTGTCAAATAGAGGAAGCAGGTTAGGGCACTTTTTAGCACGGTTCAATCAATACCATTTTTTGACTCAAGGTTTACGCACTCTAGAACAGAGCCTCGACACTTTTAATCCGTTTGTCGTGGGTTCGATCCCCGCACAGCCCACCAAGTATTACCAAGGCTCCTAGAGGTTTTTCTTCTAGGGGCCTTTTTGTTTTGGGATATTCAGACTACTCATGGACTACAAAGCTCTTTCCTAATTTTCTTTATTATTTAATTAATTTTTCTCATAAGTAATCAATGGGGGGGTATCAAATTTCATCACTCTAAGCTCTTGATGAGTCCTCCCTTTTACAAAAAACCTAATTTTTGCCTTTTAATTCATGTGAATTTCATAAAGCTTGAAGTAATATTAATCATAATAATTTTTAAAGTGCTCGGTTATGAAAGAATTAATTCAGTCAATCTTAGATAAGTATCCTTCCGCGAGAGCCTCGTCACGGTTTTCTGGAGATCATGAAGTTTATAAACTCTTTGCATTATTGAAAGATGAAATCTCCAATCTAAAATTTATAAAAGACAATCCAAGTCTGAAAGTGAAATTCTCTTGTGGTCAGGGCAACTGGGCCGCAATTCCTTGGGTCGCTATACTAGATAAAAATGAAACTACCAGCACACAGCGAGGCACGTATATCGTTTTGTTGTTTGGTGAGAAAGGTGAGGGCTGCCATTTAAAATTGGCTCAGGGGGTAACTGATCTTCAGAATGATTTGGGTAAAACAGCTGCAATAGCTCAATTAATAAGACAAGCTAAAAAAATCCGAGAATTATTTTCAATGCAGGATGTATTGGATTTTGATTTGTCTGGTGATCCAAGATTGGATCTAACAAATACAACAGCAAAACTCTACGAGTCCTCAACAATACTCTCCAAATACTGGCCTAGTAATGAAATTCCGGCTAACGATCTGATCGAACTTGATATTAAAACTCTAAGTAATTGCTACGAAAAATACATGAAAAACAGAGAAATGATTGATCCTGAAGATGAGGCAGATGATTTCAATGAGAGACGTAAAATTTGGGCAATTGCTGTTGGTGAAAACGGTAGGTTGTGGAATGAGTTTTACGAAAAAGGAATAGTCGGTATTGGTTGGGAGATTCTTGGAGATTTGTCTAAATTTAAGTCACAAGATGAAATAGCTGAATATTTAATGAAAACTAAAAATTCAACCGGACCATTCCCAATGAATGACTCTTTGTGTTGCTACCAGTTCGTTCATGATATGAAACCGGGCGACTTAGTAATAGCTAAAGTAGGTAGGAAACAAATATTAGGCGGCGGGGTCGTGGCATCTGACTATATTTATGACCCTCAAAGAAATGAATATAAAAATATTAGAAAAGTAAATTGGGTAACAAAAGAAAAGAACGAATTCCCAGGAACTGGTGGAACAATAAAAACTTTGACAGAAATTAGCCGATATCAGAGTTTTAAAGAGTTGGCCGAAGCATATATAGCCGAAAGTATTAATATAGAAAAATCAGTGTCAGAGCCCTATACAATCAACGATGCATTAGAGGATCTATTCATACCAAGAGATGAGATCGAAAAGATCATAGAAACAGCAATTAGAAAGAAAAATATTATTCTGCAAGGCCCCCCAGGTGTTGGAAAGACCTTTGTATCTAAGAGGCTTGGTTACTTACTTATGGGCGAAAAAGACCCGTCTAGAATTGAGTATATTCAATTCCATCAATCTTATTCATATGAAGATTTCGTTCAAGGATGGAGACCAAATAGCGATGGTGGATTTAACTTAAAGAACGGTTCTTTCTATGATTTTTGTGAAAAAGCAAGAGGCGACTTAAGTCGGACCTATGTATTTATAATTGATGAAATAAATCGTGGGAACCTATCTAAAATATTTGGTGAGCTATTAATGCTTATCGAGAGTGATAAACGTGGATTAAATAATGCTATCAAACTTACATACTCGGAGACAGAAGCTGACAGATTTGCCGTTCCAGAGAATGTATTTTTAATAGGTCTAATGAACACTGCAGATAGATCCTTAGCGTTAGTTGATTATGCACTTAGAAGAAGATTTGCTTTCTTTAAACTAAAGCCTAAGTTTGAATCTGAAAAGTTTGAATTACTTATAAAAAGAGCTGGTGGATCGAAAGAACTAGTTGAGAAAGTGAGAAGCAAAATAAAACAGCTAAATCAGATCATATCAGAGCACAAAAGGGACTTGGGTGCTGGTTTCGAGGTTGGACATAGCTACTTTTGTCCTACATCAAAAATTAGCTCTGACTTAGCCTGGTACAACAGCGTTATTGAAAATGAAATCACACCACTAATTGAGGAATACTGGTTTGATGATCCAGATAAAGTTGAATCACTTGTAAGTGAACTTCTTAGTTGAACATCCCGATTAAAAATTTATACTATCTTCTCTCCTACGTTTGGGACGTTAATTGGGAGCTTGACTGGTCTTCGCTTAATGTTGATAAGAATGATGATGCCCTTAATATGCTGGCTAAAGTATTGATCCTCTCAACAGATAGACTCGTAAAAAAAGGGTTGGATCGCAATTACTTGGATAGAAACGAAGAAGTTTTTGGGGTTCGTGGCCGAATAGATTTGGCATCAACAATTAAAACAAATGGATTTGCCAAATCGAAATTAACATGCAGTTTTGATGAACTTGATTATTCAACTATTCATAACAAAATTATCAAAAGTACTTTAGAAGTTTTAATAAAGACTGATTCTCTCGAAAAGAATTTGAGGGAAGATATTCATGGTCTGCTTAATAAAATGCACTCTATAAAAAGTCTTGCGCTTTCAAGCTCTATTTTCTCTTCAGTAAGATTTCACTCTAATATAAGAAATTACAGACTGCCTATATCGGTTTGCCAATTACTATTTGATCAGCTTTCACCAAATGAAAATTTAGGTAGTTATTTATTTAATCGATTACCTGATGAAAAATTATTCAAAATTTTTGAGAAATTTTTGTTTAATTTTTACAAACTTAATTTGGCTAAAACCAATTATAAATATATAAAAAAAGAAGGCCTTGTATGGCAAGACGCAAGCTTTGAAGATGGGTTAGATGATCTACTACCATCTATGGAGACCGATATTTGCCTCTCCAATGAGTCTAACAGATTGATTATTGAATGTAAGTTTTATGAGTCCGCTCTGCAGTCTAGAAAAATATCAGGTGAGGAAACTACTGGAAAATTTATTTCCAGCCACGTTTATCAACTTTATGCCTACTTAAAAAATTTAGAAATTAAACATCAATCTCAAGTATCAGGGATGATCATTTACCCTGAAAATGGAAAAAAAATTCATTCCTTGTATAACCTTCAAGGACATAATGTACTAATTAAAACAGTAAATTTAGCAATGGATCCTATAGAGATAGAAAAGGATCTAATTGAATGTTTGGTTCAGTTTGAGTCATCAAGAATGGTTGCGTAGATGACTAAATTTGAACAGTTGAAGCAATTTATCATTAAAGATATGAGAACCTCTCACATCTATCAACCTGTCATGCTGATTGAACTACTCAATCATAATGGCAAAAGAACAATCACCGATATCGCCAAAGCTTTTGTTAATCGTGACCCTACTCAAGTTGAATATTACTCAAGTGTTGTTAAGAACATGGTCGGAAAGGTGCTTACGAAGAATAGAGGCATCACTTATAAAGAAGGCGAGACTTACCATCTATCAGGCATCCATGATTTAAATACTGACCAACGTGCAGAGTTAATTCAATTATGCCAACAACGGCTAAAAGCGTATGAAGCAAAACGTGGTCAGGGCATGTGGGAACATCGTAAGCGTGGACATAGGCCTATTAGTGGTTCTATTCGCTATGAAGTCTTAAAGCGTGCAGAATTTAGGTGTGAGCTATGTGGTATTTCAGCAGAGGAAAAAAGTTTAGAAGTAGACCATATTCATCCCAAAAGCCTTGGTGGTAAAGACGACTTGTCAAACTATCAAGCCCTCTGTTATTCATGTAACGCTTCAAAAGGAAATAAAGACTCTGCAGATTTCCGTGACTTAAATAGTCAATATGAACATCGAGAAGTTGATTGCCTTTTTTGTGCCACTCAAACAGAAAACCGTGAAAGAATTGTTGAAGAAAATGCACTGGCTTATGCAATTCGAGATGGATTTCCTGTTACTGAATATCATTCACTTATTATCCCTAAACGGCATGTAAAAGATTACTTTGAATTATCTCAGGCTGAAATAAATGCTATCAACCAACTTATTAAAACTCAAAAGTGTTTTATAGATCATACTGACTCATCTGTTGATGGATACAACATAGGTATGAACTGTGGGGAGTCTGCAGGGCAGACTGTCTTTCATTGCCACATTCACTTAATTCCAAGACGAGCAGGGGATGTTGATAATCCAAGAGGTGGAGTTCGTCACGTTATCTCTGAAAAAGCTAATTATTAATTTTTTATGTTGAAATCTAAATCATTTAAATTTTTTATATTTGGACTAGTAATTAGTCTCCTAGTAACAATTACATTTGGTATTTACAGAATTAATCTAGGATGCCCAGGTATGTTTAGAGATTGTTATCTTGACGGGGCTGGCGCTTACTGGGAAATTGATTACTTTTTTAGATTTTTAAATCTTTTATTTTCTCTATTTCTATTTGTATATCTGGTTGTATATATTTTAGAAAAGATTCTCAAGGGACTAGTTAATTTTTTTTCAAAAAAATAACGTTATTTGATATTCATAGACCTAACTAAATCACAAGTATTTTTCATATTTTTGCTCAGGTCGAGAATGAGAACAGCTAGAGTTGGATTTTGAATTTCCGAAATTTGACCAACATCATCAATTAAATAGTAATCGCATCCAAAAATAGTTGATTTTTTATATCGACTTATCAAATTCCTAACCTTACTTTTATCATTAATATTTGATACATCTTGCTCAAGGTCAATTAAATTGATCAAAAACAAAGCTTCACTGGATAAACTTTGACTATTCATCAGAAATCTATTTTGAATTAAAGAGTCTGCACTAAATTTTGGTTTTACTTTCAATACTTTTGAATTGCTAGAGACCAATTGTTCTCTTGAATCATATAGGTTTTTTGATAAATTATTTGCTAAAGCATGATTGGCTAAAAACAAAGTAAGAATTATTAGTAATCTATTTAATAATTTAATCATCCTTAATCTCATCTCCAAACATACCCTCTTGCTTTAAGGCATGTTTCGACATAATTCCGCATTTGTAAATTTCTACCTATGGCATTTCCAATATTTCTTCCCATCTCGTACTGTTGCCTTTCTTGCTCTTGAAGAATGCGATTAAGCTCTTGATAGCTTTGTTGGCCGGCCGAGGGATTTGAATCGCAATTCAAGGTGTTCCCTATCATTCTGCATTGGGTATTGTATGAGGGAGGGACTTGCTGACTGTATGTTTGTGGGGGAGGCAAATACTGTCTTGGGGCCTGAACTACTTGCTGCGCCTCAAGTTGACATTGAGCACTATCAATATTGAATTGGCTCTCATTGGCGGTATCGTGATACCACATTCCAGCAACAGAATTAGTAGAAAATAAATAAATTAATAATAATGTTTTTCTCATTGTTTTAGCTAACTCACTAATTTTTATTGGGTATCTTATACCGTGGTATCTAACACGTCAAAGAATCAAGATGTGGCGTGGCAAAAATTTCTCCAAAATATGCGGGCAACGAAAATCTTGTTGAGATTGGCAGGAGGATAAGGGCTATTAGAAAAGCTCAGGGGTTATCGCAAGAGCAGCTTGCGAATGATGCGTCTTTAGACAGGTCCTATATGGGTGGTATTGAGAGGGGAGAGCATAATTTCAACGTTATGACCCTTATCAAAATAGCGAAGACTTTGGGAGTTGAAATTGGGGATTTATTCAGTCAATGATCTTCGTTAGAGGGTGATGCTGATTTTTTCTTTATTTCCGCTACTGTCAGTCCATTTTGCATGAACAATGCCGCTACTAATATAACTATCTAGAGTTACCTTAAGGGCTCCTCGAAGCATTTCAATTATCTTAGCTTTGTCTTCCTCCTTGCACAGATACTCTTCATGTATCGGCACAATTGGGATATTTATCTTGTCAGCCAGCCTGAGCATGTTATGTGTGATATTGCCATCATATCCCTGAAGCTTCAGTCCTATGCCACTTCCTATGGTGTCTGCAAATAATGGATGGCAAATCTTAAAATTTTCTATGAATTGATTTATTTGCTGGGTAGATTCAAAAATCTTTTTACCATGTCTTTTTTGGCTACTCTTGTAAGTCGTAATTACAATTTCATCCGTAAATCCATCTATCCACCAATGCGTGTTTCTAAGTGATTTAACAGCCGCTTCTAAAGACTCTGCATTAAATAAGGTGTTAACAGCTTTTTTCCTGATATCGCGATGCAAAGATTCAAACCCTGGCACTTGATATACATCTTCATTAAATTGGGTAAATAATCCATCTTCAGATTCTTTGCCTTTAAAAATTCTAAGAATTAGCATTGGATGGCACTGTGTAATGTCTAGACTGCCAACGGGCTTTCCATCAATTGTGACCTTGTTTCTTTGTGCTTTGGGTTTGTTCTGAAAATTACAATAGAAGCGACCGCCGTGTGAAAAATCCTCCGTAAATTGGTGCGTCAGGAGCAAATCTGGAGCCGTTATAGACTCAGACCATTGCCAAGCTATTTTGTGAGCTAAAAGGCGCTTTAAATGTCTTTCCAAGAGACTTTCTAGCAGTCTATATTTTGAAGTTTGATAGAATTCAGGTGGCTCTTCGATAACGTTTTTATTTTTATCTTTGCGAAGAACGCAAGGCATGTCTGGATTGTTTGTAATATCCTGATTAGATAAGTGTGTGAGCAGCTTATTAAAAGATTCTGTCGCTACATAAATTGTAGATAGACCTTTGTCACCCTTAGCAAGATAGGGTGGTATAGCTCCACGAACTTCTTCTACCCATCCCAGTTTCCTGGCGCAATTAAACAAATCGAGGGTTCTATTTGTCATCCATACTTGCTTACGTTTACCTCGAGTAAAATATATTTTTTTAGTTGTAAAGCGAAAGATATTTTTATGTAGCCATATTGAAGCTATTAGTTTCTTGGCATCTTTTTCATACTTGCTAACACCCCTGAGTCTTTGCCTTGTTCTAGTAAACTCTCCAACAAGAATATTTGCTGCTTCCTTTACTTCTTGATGAGATGAGTATGCTCTGATTGATAGATATTGCACTTCATCTCTTACAGGTTCCCTATACCCCTGATCTCCCTGTTCTAATTCATCTTGATTAAAGTAAGTCATAAGTAATGAAGTTCTACTAAAAATATAATAAAAACAATTAAATAAAATTAATTAGTATGATGTGTATAGGGTGCACGTTAGATATTCTTTTTAGTGCAATCCTAAGTATTTTCATCTTCTGGTGGTATGTCAAAAAGTGCATTTTGAATATCTATTAATATCTTCTTTAAATGCTTATGTGTCTGTTGAACATACCCTGCTGTAACACCCTTTTTAGAGTGATTAAGCACACTTCCAATTGAATTGATATCATACCCTCGCTCCGAGGCGACAGTCGCAACAGTCCTTCTTAAATCGTGGGCTGTAAACTCAAACCTTAGTTCTTTAGATAACCTTTGAAAGGTCCTACTAGCAGACATTGGTTTCTTTAAATTTAATGGGCTGGGAAAAACGAATTCACTTTTACCTTTTGATTCATTCCTTTTCGTGAATAAGAATTTAGTGGCATGAGTAAAGGGAAGGGTATGATCTTTGTGATTTTTTGTATTGATCGCTGTAAAAGTTTCATTGATGAAGTTGACCTGACTCCATTTCATATCTTTAGCTTCATCTAAGCGAAGTCCAGTATGTATTAATAGCCAAACTAAGTCTGCATCATCCTTGTTGATATTACCTTGGTATTCTGGATAATTTACTGCAGCTAGTGTGTCATATAGCCAATTTCTTTGAGCATCATCTAAAAACCTCTCCCTAGGTTTCAGGGCTTTTCTTAATTTTTTTGTCTTTAGAATTAGACAGGGATTACCTTTAGGAAGCAATTTCTCGCTTCCTGCATCATCTTGACTATAGCTATTGAAAACAGCACTCAAATATCTAAAAGCTCGTTGAGCTTCACCCAAACCAATTTCATTTTTATAGTTTGTTATTCTTAGATTTTCTGCTTTTCTTTTTTTATCTCTTTTATTCTTTAAAGTTGCTACATCGGCTTTTATTTTGATAAATCTTGCTTGGCATTGTTCTTTTGTAATGCTAGCTAAAGGTATTTCATACCAGTCTCCAAATCTGCGCTTTAGAGTTGAAAGGGCATCTGCTCTTGTTTTATCTTTCCAAGAAGCAATTTTGGAATAATCATCAATTGCTTTTGATAAAGGAAGTGTTCTTGCAGCATCTACCTCAGCCTGCTTTCTTCTTTCAATGTTTGGATTAATTCCTTGAGCAAGTTTAGCCAATATTTTTTTGGCATGCTCTCTAGCTTGCTGAGGGCTAAATAGATCGGTTTTTCCAATGGTAACGGTGATTGGTTGCCCACCTTTAATTCTCGACTTTACAGCCCAGACACTACCATTGTCTCTTGTCCTTTTATATAGACCAACCTGTATTCTATCTTTGACCCAGTCTGTCATTTTTGCTTATCTCTAGATAACATATAGACTACAGACTACATTAAGACTACAATATTTTCAATACTTAACTACTGATTTTATTGATATATTTATTTGATATAAAGACTTTTAATCCGTTTGTCGTGGGTTCGATCCCCGCACAGCCCACCAATAAAAAGAAAGGGTTACGTGAAAACGTAGCCCTTTTTTTATTTCTCGGGTTACGCTGGGGTTACATATACCTTGACTATTGATCATACAGATCTTCTTTATATGCACCTTTCCAAGCCGTTATATTTAACAAACCTAAATTGCTGTCCAAGGTTTCGGGGTGGTTACGGGTTTGTCCTATTTGTAAGTTAATAAATTAGACGTAAAAAAAGCCTACCAATTGGCAAGCATTTAGTTTACTTGGTATCTAGGCATTAAAGCGTGTGTTCCACTTCATCAATCAACACACTTGGCTTTATCACTTAGATTCATGCTAATTTAGTAGTTCATAGTTTTTAAGATACTAATATATTTCATTATTTTCCTTATAACTTGTTTTTTTAATTAGGTTTAACTACACTAACCATTTGGGTGTTATCCGTTTATTAGCGTACCTAAATGCGTACTTTTAGTCGGTTATTAACCTATTAGTTTAAACCTCATCATTCCTGTAAATGAGTTTTTCTCTAAAATGTATTTACAAGGACTTAATCCGATGAAGAAATTTTTTAGTTTATCCCAGTGCTTATTATTCTGCGCCGCCTTACTTTTTAGTTTTAAAAGTTTAGCGACATGCTCTACTACTGGAACTCCTCCAAACTCCTCTTATACATGTTTAGGTGATATTTCATCGACTGATTTTCACGGTTTTCACCTGTTTGACTACGAAAACGGCATTAACAACACCAAAACCAATACTGTAAATATTGTCGGTAACATCACAACCGATGGACTTTCCCAGCAAAATCATGGTCTCTATTTGTACTTTGATATTTTCGGAGACACCAACAGCGTGATGAACTCCATTAATATGAATGGGAATATTTCAACTTATAGTTTATATTCATCTGCCATTCGATTAGTGAATAGTTCCTCGGCAGCAGGAAATATATTGAATAGCGCCATAAATATTTTAGGAAATATTTCGACCTTTGGAGATAATAGTAGGGGCATTTTTTTGAATAACACTTCTTTCTCTTTCGCTCCTCCAAATCAACAATACACAAGCACACTTAATTCCCAGACTAACAGCGCCAATGTCATAGGTAATATCTCGACAACTGGTAATAATTCTGACGGCATCTTCTTAAATAATGATTCTTATGGACCTAGTAGTAACAATAGCCTGACTAACAGCGCCAATGTCATAGGTAATATCTCGATGACTGGTGATGATTCTGACGGCATCATCTTACAAAATGAATCTTTTAGCACAAGTAGTTACAACACAATGACTAACAGCGCCAATGTCATAGGTAATATCTCCATGACTGGTAATGATTCTGACGGCATCTTCTTAGTTAATGATTCATATGAAGCTAGTAATAACAACACAATGACGAATAATGTGAATATCGTAGGTAATATCTCGATGACTGGTAATAATTCTAATGGTATTAAATTAGTTAATGGTTCTTATGGAACTAGTAGTAACAATACAATGACGAACAATGTGAATATCGTAGGTAATATCTCGACAACTGGTAATAATTCTAATGGTATCTATTTGGAAAATGCTGGTGGTACCAGCAACACCAACACCGTCAATATGAAAGGTAATATTACGACAACTGGCTATCAAGCTCATGGTGTTGCTTTAGGTGGTGATAATTCGACATTTAATAGCTACGGCTTGATAAAAGCCACTGGTGAAAGCGCTTATGCAATTAATTGGAAGCTCGGAGGATCAAATGGAGTTGTGAATCTCAATCGTGGCTCTGTGATCATCGGCGATATTGTCGCAGGAGATCATGAAAATGCTAGGCTTAATATCAATCTTGGTTCAGGTGTTAGCTATGCTTATTCAGTCAGTAGCAATGTTTTGGTATCTGATTTAGATAATCGCCCAATGGTTACTGGCTCAGCTTATGCTGCAGGTATTGGCGCTCAAGAAACTGCTGCTGAGATGCTTTATCAACGTACCAGTGGGGTGAACTCTGCTTTAGATCGTCGATTACGTGCTTATGCTTCTGATGAAGTAGAAAGCCAACCTTATTGGTTAGATGTCTACTACGCAGATGTCACCCGTAATTCAGGTGGCAATTACTCTACGCAAACAGCCTTCTCTAATCACAACTATGGCATGACTGTAGGGTTTAAATTACCAGTGCAATTCACACCATTAGAGTTAGTGGTCAACGTTGAGCAAAACAACTTAAATATCGACAGTGGCAATCAGAAAATTGATAGCTCTAGCATCATGGCAGGTTTTTTAGCGCCTAGTATCACTGAGGTGTTTGGTGCTAAGTTGTCAGCGAAAGCCTTGGTGGGTTATGCAGATCATGATGGTAATCGTAAAGTCATGACCAACAGCTTACTCTATGATGGTAGCCGTCAAATCAAGAGTGATTACAACAGCACCTATGCAGTATTAGGGACTGCGCTGACTAAACTTTATCCAATCACTGATCGCTTAACAGCGGATGTCATCCTCGGTATAGATTTAAATACACAGCGCTTTGAATCATACAAAGAGTCTGATTACTTCGCTTGGGATAGTCGCACACTGATGCAATTACACTCAAGAGTCCAAACAGGCTTAGATTACAAACTATGGGGTGATAAAGGTAGTGTATTCGCTCGTGTGGGTGCTGAGCATCGAGATTTAATTGGCGGGGCTACACAAGACTATTCAATTAACGGTACGAATGTTTCATTTAATACTAACAACAAAAATGATACTTACTTAACAGCGCAAATCGGTGTGAGAGCTCAATTGGAGAAACGTTTTCATTTGTTTGGTGTTGTAAACACATTGCACAGCTCTGATAGTGTGAATAGCGTTTCAGGGAATATTGGTTTAAGAGCAGATTTTTAATTGAAAGCACGCCTCAACCGTTACTTAAAGTAACGGTTAAATCACATGGTGTATAGTGGAAACACTTCACTACACACCAAAACTAACCTATTGATTTTAAATGGTAAAAAATACCACCTTTATCTTTTAATCCGTTTGTTGTGGGTTCGATCCCCGCACAGCCCACCAATAAAAAGAAAGGGGTACTTGATAACGTAGCCCTTTTTTCATTTCTCGGGTTACGCTGGGGTTATATCTCACCTAACTTTGGTTAAAAATTAATTGAATAGATAATAAGATTTAGTTAGCTGAACTTTTATCTTATTGCCTTGATTATCTAAGTCATTACTGTACATTTCGCCGTCAAATTTACTAAACCATCCGTCACTACATTCCCAATTGTTTGAATCAAAATACTTACAATCATTGAATTCTAGAACTTTTGTATCAATAAGTTTATGTTTGAAAAAAGCCTTATGAAGAATTTTCAGGTTTGCCCCATTATCTTTATCAAACTTCAATTCGTATGTATAGCCTGAACCCGATCTATCTTCTAAGATATATTTAATATGCTGATCGCACCCAGTCATCAAGATTGCTGCTGCAAAAACCATAAACCTATAAATAATTTTTAATTTCATTTAGCTATATTTTTCTTAATTATTTAGTGACATGGAGCTAAAACTAAAGTCATGAATCCTTACATACCCAAGTTTATCTGGCTGTATTCCACTCAGTATTAACTCTTCTTTGTTCCATGTGCCTTTTTTAAGCTCCCCGATTAAGTTTATATCTTTTGTTTTTTCAGACTTATCAATTACAAGATCTTTTTCATCTACTTGCCCATAATCAATCCTAAATTTGACATCTTTAAGCGTTGCATTAATTGGATTCCCAATAATTAATTTTAATTTCGTGCCATTAGCGTATGGCTTCATATCATCAACCAAAAAGGTGATAGTTCCAATATCCGTTTTAATCGTAGCAAATTTTTTCTCGCTGACTGAAATAAAGGCTATTGCTTCAAAAGTTTTAAACATGTTATCTAACTCTAACTTCCTCACTCTTTTCTCTAAGTCTTCAAACGTAGTTTTTGTCTCATTTGTTTCAACTTTGACAGCCGACTGCTCTTGGTTTTTTGAGCACGCACAAATAATTAACATGCATGCAAAATATATAAACAAGCCGTATCTCTTCACTCTTAGTTCCCCTTATTTCCTTTACGAAGTTTTGATATGCTTCTAATGCTAATTGCAGATGGAAGAGCTGAAATAAGCAATAAAACACTAATGAGTGGCTCGTACTCTTTACGAATCATATTATTAGTTAATTTCTGTAAATACAGAAAGAAACCTGAGAAGTAGATGACTAAAATGTAATTTAATGCCACTGCTGTTAAAGATAGTTTCTTATTGTTTTCTTTAAATAAAGCTAATGCGGAAATTGCTGGTGTAAAAATTACGGTTAAATAGAGAAAAAGTATAAATAAAGATAAAAATGAAAACTCATACACCTGTAATGGATTCCAAGCCCAATATATTCCTACTGACGCTAAAAGTACCCAGCAAATGAAGATTGCTAAGTTCATGATGATGGTTCTTCTATAAATCATCGCTCGTCCTGAGGGTTTTCATTAAATTCACGCATTCTTTGTATAACCTCTTTCCTATGTTGTGAATCCTCAGGATAGCAACCAGCTTCATATTTGCGAATAAGCATTTCGCAATCAGCTCTTGTTTTGCCCAAGCATCCTCCATCAACCATTGCAGTAGCCGAAACGCAGAAGATGGTATTAGGTGCGACTTCTATACCCTCAACTTTATAGTCAGGAGGTGGGGACGGATCGCTTTTATACAAAAGCGATATGGAATAGGTAATCCCAATAAATAATAAGATTAAAATTACCCATAGTTTTAATAAACTTTTCATCAAATGTATCTGATGCAATTTTAATAACAACTGTTTGCATAAGAATAAGCATCAGAAGCATAGTTCTTAGCTTTTCTTGCATAATCTGAGCATTCATCAAAGTCTGAAGCGTTCTGGGCTCTTCGAGCGTAAGTTTCTGCATCACTTGCTGCACTTTGCGCTTCAGAACACTTACATGTTTGTGAATAAGCATCAGAAGCATAGTTCTTAGCTTTTCTTGCATAATCTGAGCATTCATCAAAGTCTGAAGCGTTTTGGGCTCTTCGAGCGTATCTTTCTGCATAACTTGCATAATCTGATAGTGTGGAGCAATTATCTATAGCGTAGCTTCTTCTGACAATTTCTTTTAATTTATCGATTTTTTTGAGTTGATCTATTTTTTCTTGCTTACTCATCAAAACACATGAATTTCCATTTCTCTTATATCCATCTTTACACAGCCATCCATCTCCGTAAGGAATAGCATTAGCAGGAACAGCAAGCGATGTTCCACAATAAGTTATCAAGAATATAAAAAAAGCTAAAAATTTAATCATCATGATGTTTTCCCTCGTAATATCCATGAGATTATAATTAATGCCTACGACTTCGGTAGTGACTTCTTACATACGTTCCATTTTTTCTATAATAGCCATGAACATAGGTTGTTTTTGGACTTCCAGTTATTTTGCTTAGATCCCCATAACACGATCCACTTTCAGAACAAGTGCCCACATAAGAAGGAGCTCCAGAATGGAGGTGTGTTTTTGAATGGGTTAATTTTCTTTGAGACTCATTATCCTCAACAACTTGAAGTTGAGCTTCAGTAAGCAAGTGTTTTTTACAAGAGAATGTACCTGCCTTGCAATTGTAATAATTTGCGGAAATTTCATTTGCTGTTGGATATGAAGAATACTTTACACTTGAGTAATCAGCACAAGAAGCAAGAAAGATACTAAAAATTAAAAATAAAATTTTTTTCATTACTTCCAATCCCTCCAGCTACCTCTTTTCACTATACTTCCCCTGTCGGTAAAAATTTCAATTTTCACAATGTTGCCACCACAATTGTCTCCCCTCGATTTACTAACGCTGTCGCCAGTTGTTAGATATGACAGAAATTTCTCATCACACCCTTCAACGCCAATTTTGTTATTTAAAACGATCCGGAAAACCCCAAATGGGTCATCGCTTAATGAAATAACATCAATCGAGCAATTGCCACCCATTTCCGAGCATGTCGCATCCAAATTTATATTCGGTTTAGGTCGACTCGCGAAAGGCTTCAGATCCTCTAATATTTTTTTTCGCTTTTCCGTCCATTTTTTTTGAGACTCCACAGCGCGAGCATTAGCTAAATTTTTCTGAAATTCCACGCTGGCATCTCGACACAATTTTTTCTCATTAATGTAGTCCTCCAAAGAAACAAATTTCAAAAATTTTCTAGCATCATCGAAATACATTACATCAAATTTTTTCCCGTAATCGAATCTAGAAGTAAGTGATTTGTTATTAAATGTTAACCTGAATGGATAGACGGTTGGTTTTCCACAATCAGATGATCCAAATAAAGAACCAAATCCATCGAGCTTAACACCGGCGTATTCTTCAACCAAATAATCAAACCTTATTTCTTGGTCTACCCAAAACATATCTAGACCAAACATTATTTCGTCTTTAGTCATTCCGGGTTTTATGAAATTCACTAAAAATTTTTCTATTCTAACCCTTGCCGACCCCCAGTTTGAATCTGATATTTTTTCAAAACTTAGAATATCAACCTTTGCTTCTTTTACAAGTTTTCCATCCTCATAAATGCCTTGCGCTATACTGCCGTCTTGTCTGTAAAATAATCCTCGTCCGTGGAATTCTCCATTCTTGAACTCTCCAATATACTTTCTACCGTCATCCCAATAGCAAACACCTTGTCCATTTATTTTGTCGTCTAGAAATTGTCCCGAACAGCGAGAAGCCCTATTATATAAGACACCATAACCATGAAATTTTGCATCCTTTATATCGCCTAAATATGCATAGCCATTAGCCTTGATAACGGCATAACCATTCAGACGACCATTCAACCACTCTCCACTAACTTTTATTTCGGGATGTTCATAAGTCCCGAAACATTTATCCCACATAACATTGCCCTCAGGACAGCGCCCAATATTTGAACCATGCGCAGCACTAAAGAGGCTCATCATAAAAAATAAAAATATTATTTTTGATATTTTATTAATCATTGGAAAAGTGCTTTTTAACAGAGTCGATTTTAAAAAAAGATACATGATTATTAATCCCCTAGGAATCAAGCGCGCAATTTAAACAAGATACCTTAAATTATATGATTAACGTCTAATTTTAGCTTAGACAATCGCATCGCTTTTTACTAAAGCATAAAGATTGGAAAAAACTACCAGAAAAAATCGCTATTCAATTAAACGATACTCACCCAGCGATTGCTATTGCAGAAATGATGTATCAATTAGTAGATGTGCATCGTTTAGATTGGAATCTTGCTTGGGGCTTAGTTGAAAAGATTTTTGCTTATACTAATCACACATTGATGCCGGAAGCACTTGAGACTTGGCCTGTTGAATTGTTTGACAGTCTTTTACCACGTCATTTGGCAATTATCTATCGAATAAATCATGAGTTTCTAGAGATGGTTAATCATCATTTCCCAGGCGACTCTGAATTATTAAGTCGTGTTTCGATTATTGATGAAACACATGGTCGCCGTGTTCGCATGGCCCATTTGGCTGTGATTGGTAGTCATACAGTAAACGGTGTTGCTGCACTGCATAGTGAGTTATTAAAAGCTACTCTATTTGCAGATTTTCATCGAATCTATCCAAATAAGTTTGTGAATGTTACAAACGGAATTACGCCACGCCGTTGGTTGAATCAATGTAATCAAGAGTTAACTTCATTGATAGAAAAGGCTATTGGTAAAGGTTTTCAGCGGGATTTGGATAAATTAAAACTGCTAACTCCGCTGGCAGATGACAAAGAATTTAGAAAAGCATTTCGCGCTGTTAAGCACAAAAATAAGGTGCGTTTGGCTAACAAAATTGAAGATTTAACTGGCGTAAAACTTAATCCAAATAGCTTGTTTGATGTACAAATTAAACGTATCCATGAGTATAAGCGGCAGTTACTTAATATATTGCATGTGATTACCTTATATAACCGAATTCGTTCTGGCCGAGCTGAAGATATAACCCCTCGCGCCATCATTTTTGGTGGCAAGGCTGCACCAGGGTACTGGATGGCCAAGTTAATCATTCGTTTGATTAACGACGTAGCCACGATTGTCAATGATGATCCAGCAGTCGGCGATAAACTTAAGATAGTTTTTTATCCTAATTATGAGGTCTCCGCTGCTGAGTTATTGTTTCCCGGTAGTGATTTGTCCGAGCAAATTTCAACTGCAGGAACCGAAGCCTCAGGAACGGGCAATATGAAGATGGCTTTAAACGGAGCCCTCACTATTGGTACTTTAGATGGCGCTAATGTTGAAATTATGGAAGAAGTAGGCGCTGAAAATATTTTCATTTTTGGTTTAACTACGGATGAAGTTGCTAAAACTAAAGGAGCTGGTTATAACCCTTGGGATTACTACAATTCAAATCCAGAGCTTAAAGAAGTTCTGGATATGATTGCCGGTGGATTTTTCTCAGTTGAGGAACCAGATCGATACAAAGCTATTTTTGATAACTTGCTTAATAAGGGTGATGATTATCTATTGCTAGCCGACTATGCTAGTTATATTGAAACACAAGAAGCGGTTGGTGTGCTATACAAGAACCAGGAGAAATGGTCACGTTGTGGGATTTTGAATGTTGCACGTATAGGTAAATTTTCCAGTGATAGAACCATAGGAGAATACGCCAAGAATATTTGGAAAGTGAAAGCCGTTAAACGTTACCAAAAGTAACGCTTAAATCACATGGTGTGTAGTGGAAACACTACACACTTCACTACACACCAAAAATAACCTATTGATTTTAAATAATAAAAAATATCACTTTTATCTTTTAATCCGTTTGTCGTGGGTTCGATCCCCGCACAGCCCACCAATAAAAAGAAATGGTTACGTGAAAACGTAGCCATTTTTTTCGTCTAAAATTTCAATGCAGACCTGATGTGTGGTTTTGTGTTGGGTAAGTGTCAAAAGAATTTACGGTTTATCTTTAAGCAACATATTCACTAATTGATTCACCAGTGGACCTATAAAGATTATTGATAGGAACACCAGCGGCCATCCTAATATGAAGTTAGTTTGCCATTGTTGAAGAAATATACTTGTTGATGGTGTATTAATAAATGTAATAAAACCGCTCACTATAAGAGCGGTGTTGAATGACATTAAGAATGCAAAAACAAATACTCTATAACGAGATGAAATTTTAATAGTCATATTACTCCGTCAATGTGCCTTAGTTTTCCAATAAGATTTCTGTCATTTTTTGTGGGTTGTCTAAGAATGCAAAATGACCTGTATTAGCCAGAGTAGATATTGAAATTCCACCTAGTTGCTTAGCTGTATGTTCTCTTTCAGCAAGCGTTGACCAGTCATATTGACCATAAATAAGCTTTATGGGGGCCTTCACTCGTGAATATAGAGATTTAGCCTGTCCCCATGATTGCCATCCAGCAAAGGTGCTGCGTTCCACATGTCGATAACCCTTACGTCTACCAACTTGATCAAACTCTTTCAAAAGCTTTAAGGGCATCCAGCGTTTATTTTTTAATCCGCCCTTCAAGATAATGCCAAGGAATAGTATGTTTTCCATTGCGGCAACTACTGCGCCGACATATGGAATAGAAAATTGGCTAATTACAAAATTTGCCAATAAGTTACCACGTCTTACACCATCACCATATTTACGGTCGTAATCGTAAGGGTTCGATGAGATAACCTTTTTAATGCGGCTAGGCAGTTGACTAGCAACGGTCAAAGCTAATACGCCACCAATTGATTCGCCAGCTAACGTTACTTCTTTAAGGTCGAGTTTTTCAATAAACTCTATTACAGCACTTCGGAAATATGGTTCGTCATAGCTTGCTTTAGTATCAATAGATGAATAACCATGGCCAGGCAAATCAATTGCATAAACTGTAAAGTGTTTTGCAAGCTGAGGTATCACATCTTCAAAGTAATCTAGCTGTGTGCGAATTGTGTGCATGAGAATCAATGGATCGCCATCGCCCGTTTTTAAATAACGAAGTGACCTGTTTTGATTAATCTTTAGTTCAGAGATATTGCCAATATTTGATAAGTTTTGCATTTGCTTCACCTATAGTTGCGTTTTTAAAATTACTGCATTAGTTATATAATGTAACTTTAATTACATTATTAATCTTTCATATTTTGCTTGTCAACAGATTTATGTAATCTATGTTATATTATTAAAAAATATTGAAGGTTAAGGGTATGGCAACAGCAGGTAGACCAAGGTCATTTGATAAAGATGATGCTTTAAAAAAGGCAATGTATGTCTTTTGGGAGAAGGGTTATGAAGGCACAACCATGGTTGATCTTATCGAATCTATTGGGATGAAGGCGCCGAGCATTTATGCTGCGTTTGGGAATAAGGATGCGATATTTAAAGAGGTTATTAAGACTTATTTGCCAATTGTTGTTGAAGACCAATTAGCTGCACTCAACAGATCATCGGAAATTTACGAATCCGTTGAGGCGACATTAAAGGCATGTGTGAATTTATATACCTCTGAAGATAACCCGCATACATGTTTAGTGATGACTGCAGCAATTAATACAGCTCCAGGGCACGAAGAACATGTTGGGGCTTTAAGAATTTTAAGAGAAAAATACAAAGCAGCATGGCAAAAGAGATTTGAGCAAGCTAAGTTTGATAAGCAGCTAGCCGATGATGCTAATCCAAGTGATCTAGCAGAATACTTTACGACCCTGATTCAAGGGATGACTATTAAAGCAAAAGATGGAGCATCTAAAGATTCGTTGGATGCAACTGTAAAGCTTGCAATGCAGGTATTAAGTAGGGCAGAAGCTTCCTAAACCAGGTTCAGATCCCCGCACAGCCCACCAAGTATTATAAAAGGGTTACGTGAAAACGTAGCCCTTTTTTGTCCAAAATTTCAATACAGACCTAATCTGCGGTTCTTTGATGGGTAAGTGTCAAAACTATTAACGCTAGAGATGTCGGGAATCCTGACGTTTTTAAAATGGAACGTCAGAAGTTTTTACGCTTATAGTAATTCAATGATTAAAGATTCTAAACGGAG
>JACCDH010967163.1_pt1 | contig 22543 bp, 22 predicted proteins | sample 7442481 | NCBI WGS metagenome assembly JACCDH01 (sample SAMN15323433, study PRJNA562643) | freshwater metagenome | isolation source: river surface water | place: USA:Blue River Watershed | collected 2017-08-15
CCACAAGCGAATTTGCCTGAGTCGATAGAACATGGCCCGAAATAGTTGCGATCACCAGACCAGCCTACTTCTTAGGCTGTTTGACTCGGCTAGCCACGCCTTGAGCCTTCGCCCATGCCTCTTGGGCGGGTGTGAGACTCTTAGTCGCGGGCGAGGTGTCGAAATTCTTCCAGGCGGCCGTAATTGCGATGGCAAGTGCATCCGCTGCATCGGAAGGTTTTGGAACTTCGGCTAGACCAAGAATTTTGGCGACCATGTTTCCGACCTGGGCCTTCTCAGCGCGCCCGTTGCCGGTGACGGCAGATTTGACTTCAGAAGGCGTGTGAAAAACAACGGGGATGTTCTTACGGCTGGCCAGCATCAAGAGAACACCGCTAATCTGCGCAACCCCCATGACAGAACGAAGGTTTGCCTGAGCAAAAACGCGTTCAATGGCAATTAGTTCCGGTTTGTACGCATCAATTGCTGCCTCAATTTCGATACTCAGAGTGCCAATGCGATCGACTAGTTCGACACTTGCATTGGTGGTTGCAACACTCACATGGAGTAGAGAAAGTTTGCGCGAGGCGTCTTTGCTTATAACACCGATGCCACAGCGGGTAAGACCCGGGTCGACCCCAAGAATTACAGTCACTTAGTCGTTTTCGAGTTCGGCCATCACTTCGGCAGACATGTCGAAGTTACTGTATACGTTCTGAACCTCGTCGGAGTCTTCAAGTGAATCAATCATCTTGATCACCTTTCGAGCAGTTTCGGCGTCAACTTGTACATCCATGGATGCTACGAATTCGACGTCGGCACTCTCGTAGTCGATGCCTGCATTTTGAAGAGCTTGGCGCACTGAAACCATTTCGCTCGGGTCGGTCGTTACGACAATCTGCTCTCCACGGTCTTCGACGTTATCGACTGCGAATTCAAGCACGGCTTCAAGAACAGCGTCTTCGGTGGTGTTCTCTGCGGGCACGACGATGACGCCCTTGCGTGCGAACTGATAGGCAACAGAACCTGGGTCTGCAAGTGTTCCGCCGTTGCGGCTTAGTGCGAGACGAACATCGGCAGCTGCACGGTTTTTATTGTCGGTTAGACACTCAATCATGAGAGCCACGCCGTTCGGCCCATAGGCCTCATACATGATGTTCAGGTATTCAACTGAGTCTGCTCCGACGCCAGAGCCACGTTTGATCGCGCGGTCGATGTTGTCGTTCGGTAGCGAAGACTTTCTGCCCTTTTGAACGGCGTCATAAAGTGTCGGGTTGCCGTCGAGGTCGGGGCCACCGAGGCGTGCCGCGACTTCGATGTTCTTAATCAGCTTTGCGAAAAGCTTTGCGCGACGACCGTCGATGACGGCTTTCTTGTGCTTGGTTGTGGCCCATTTGGAGTGACCAGACATGCGAATCTCCCAGTGATTTCTAGTTTCGCTGTAAGTCTACTAACTCAAGGAGCGCCTAGCTTTAGGCGCTCACCATCGATTCGATGAAGTACTTGTGCACTCGGTCTTCATCGGTGACTTCGGGGTGAAAACTGATACCGAGGAGCGACTTTTGGCGCACAGCAACCACCGCGCCTGAATCTAGTGTTGCGAGAACTTCAGCACCTTGCCCGACCTGCTCGATAATCGGCGCACGGATGAACGCTGCAACCATATCAGCGCCCTCAATGCCCTTGAACGAGAGTCGAGTCTCGAATGATTCGGTCTGGTGCCCGAATGCATTGCGTCTTACCGTTACATCTAGCCCGCCGAACGTCTCTTGACCTTTGATGCCGTCGAGAATGCGGTCTGCAAGAAGGATCAGCCCGGCACAAGTACCGAAAGTTGGCAAGCCCGCAGCTATTGCGGTTTTGATTGGGTCAAAAAGCTCGAAGATTCTCGCTAGTTTGCTGATGGTAGTTGACTCTCCCCCAGGAAGAATGAGTCCATCAATCGACGCTAGTTCAGCTACAGTTCTGACTTCAATGGCGCGAGCCCCCGCTGCCTCAACGGCGGCAAGGTGTTCGCGAACATCCCCTTGAAAGGCGAGAACGCCGATAGTTTTCATTACCAGCCGCGGTCAGCCAAGCGGTGTGGAGCTGGGATGTCATTGACGTTGATGCCGACCATGGCCTCGCCTAGACCGCGAGAAACACTAGCCAAAACAGTTGGGTCGTTGTAGAAAGTGACAGCCTTCACAACGGCTTTGGCTCGCGCAACAGGGTCGCCAGACTTAAAGATTCCAGAGCCAACAAACACTCCGTCTGCGCCGAGCTGCATCATCATCGCAGCGTCCGCAGGGGTTGCTACGCCGCCAGCGGTGAACATGACTACCGGAAGCTTGCCCGAACGAGCGACTTCAACTACGAGGTCGTATGGGGCCTGGAGTTCTTTGGCAGCAACGTATAGTTCATCGTCGGTCTTGGCTGACAAAGCGCGAATCTCGCCGCCGATGGTGCGAATGTGCTTGGTGGCTTCAGAAACGTCACCGGTGCCGGCTTCACCCTTCGAACGAATCATCGCAGCACCTTCGGTGATACGGCGAAGTGCTTCACCTAGGTTCGTTGCTCCACACACGAACGGAACCTTGAAGTTCCACTTATCGATGTGGTTCACATAATCGGCTGGAGATAGAACTTCGGACTCATCGATATAGTCAACGTTCAGTGCTTCAAGAATCTGTGCCTCAACGAAGTGGCCAATGCGTGCCTTCGCCATTACGGGAATCGAAACAGCATTGATAATCTCGTCGATCATGTCGGGGTCACTCATGCGAGCCACGCCGCCCTGAGCGCGGATGTCCGCAGGGACTCTCTCTAGCGCCATTACGGCTACTGCGCCGGCGTCTTCGGCTATTTTGGCCTGCTCAACATTGACGACGTCCATGATGACACCGCCCTTAAGCATTTCGGCAAGGCCGCGCTTTACACGAGTGGTGGCTACGTTGTTGTTCTGAGATTCGCTCATGCCAATAAGTCTAACTTGGCAGTTTTGGATGGCGAAATCACCGAGCCAAATAAGTCGAAAAGTTGCTCAGTTTGTGGGCCAGGCCGCAGCTATTTCAGCTCTAACCTCGCCCAACAACTTAGGTAGCGCTTTTGTTTGGGCGATGATGGGAAAGAAATTTGAATCGTTGTTCCATCGCGGCACAACATGCTGATGCAAATGAGCCGCGATTCCCGCGCCCGCTACCTCGCCTTGGTTCATTCCGATGTTAAAACCGTGGTTGCCAGAACTTTGTTTCAGGGCTGTCATTGCCTGTTGAGTCAATAGCGCTATTTCAGCTACCTCTTCTTGAGTTGCCTTATCGTATGTGTCTACGTGACGATAGGGACAAATAAGAAGATGCCCTGAGTTGTAAGGGAACAGGTTAAGTAAAACGAAGGCGTGGGTACCACGTTTAACGATTAGCGACTGCTCGTCTGCAAGCGAAGGCGCAATACAGAATGGGCACTCATCGTCGGCGGGCTGCTGACCACTCTGAATGTAAACAAGGCGGTGGGGCGTCCAAAGGCGCTGAAACGAGTCTGGAACAGCGGCAAAGTCCGCGGCATCCTCGAGGTTCTGTGCCACTAAACCTGCGCCTTGTCGCGAATTGCGCTGAGAATCTTTTCCACAGCCTCATCGATGCCGACGCTGTTGTCTTGCGAGCCGTCGCGATAGCGGAATGACACCGCGTTCGCATCCCTGTCGTCGCCACCGGCAATCAGCATGAAAGGTACTTTGTCTTTCGTGTGGGTTCTGATTTTCTTTGGGAAGCGATCGTCTGAGATGTCGAGTTGTGCTCGAACGCCGTTGGCACGCAGGCGCTCGATAACGGCACCTAGGTACTCATTGAACTCGTCGGCGACAGGAATACCAACGACCTGAACTGGCGCTAACCATGGTGGGAAGATTCCCGCGTAGTGCTCAGTGAGCACACCGAAGAACCGCTCTATAGAACCAAACAATGCGCGGTGAATCATGACCGGACGCTGCTTTGAACCATCTGCCGCGGTGTATTCAAGGTCAAACCTCTCAGGGAGGTTGAAATCCAGTTGAACGGTAGACATCTGCCAGGTTCGCCCGATTGCATCTCTAGCCTGCACCGAAATCTTCGGCCCGTAGAAAGCTGCGCCGCCTGGGTCTGGAACTAGCTCAAGCCCCGACGCCGTTGCAACGCGCTCAAGCGTGGCCGTGGCGAGTTTCCAAATCTCTGGGTCACCAACGAACTTCGGGTTGCCGTCTTCTTTAGTCGACAGTTCTAGGTAAAAATCGTCGAGGCCGTAGTCGCGAAGTAAACCGAGAATGAAGTTCAGAACATCGGTTAGTTCTTTCTCCATGTCTTGAAGCGTGACGTAAAGGTGGGCATCATCTTGTGCGAAGCCGCGTGCTCGGGTCAATCCGTGTAGCACACCGCTCTTCTCGTAGCGGTAAACGGTGCCGAACTCGAATAAGCGCAAGGGAAGATCGCGGTATGAACGCGCCTGCGACTTGAAAATCAGGTTGTGATAAGGGCAGTTCATTGGCTTCAGGTAGTAGTCCTGGCCTTGCTTGCGAATCACACCGTTTTCATCTACCTCTTCGTCAATGCGAATCGGTGGAAACATGCCCTCTGAATACCACTGCAAGTGCCCGGATGTCTCGAAAAGGCCGCCCTTGGTGATATGCGGCGAATAGACAAACTCATAGCCTGATTCCTCGTGGCGCTTGCGGCTGTAATCTTCCATCGTGCGACGGATGATGCCACCTTTTGGATGGAAGACGGCTAGTCCAGACCCAATCTCTTCAGGAAAAGAGAACAGGTCGAGTTCGGCACCAAGCCTGCGGTGATCGCGCTTGGCAGCTTCTTCAAGCTGGTGTTGGTGCGCGCGCAACTCTTCTTTGCTTGGCCATGCCGTTCCATAAACTCGCTGCAGCTGCTTGTTCTTCTCTGAACCACGCCAATAAGCCGCGGCAGTGCGCATGAGGGCAAAACCGTTGCCGATCATCCGAGTGTTAGGAAGGTGTGGTCCGCGACACAGATCGAACCAAACAACGTCGCCCGATTGTGGGTCAACGTTGTCATAGATGGTCAGCTCGCCGGCTCCGACCTCAGCCGAACCCTCGCCCAGATCTGAGCCTTTGAGTGAGATTAGTTCGAGCTTGTATGGCTCAGCGACGAGCTCCTTGGCGGCATCCGTTTCGTTAGTTACACGTCGCACGAACCTTTGACCAGAGCGGATGATGCGCTCCATGGCCTTCTCAAGAGCCTTGAGGTCTTCTGGGGTAAAGGCTTCGGCAACGTCAAAGTCATAGTAAAAACCATCTTTGATCGGAGGACCAATGCCGAGCTTGGCTTCTGGGTTGATGCTCTGCACCGCTTGAGCCAAAACGTGTGCGGTTGAGTGCCGCAAAATTGCAAGACCATCGGGTGAGGAGATTTCAACAGAGTGGATGCTGTCACCAGCCGCAACGCTGTGTGCGAGGTCTCTGAGCTCACCGTTTACCCGCATCGCCACAATGGTTTTCGAGCTAAATAGGTCGAAGCCGGTAGCGCCTGGTTCAACGTCGACGTTAGAACCATCACACGAGACTGAAAAAGCCATCTTTTGCCCTTTATGTTTGCTAAGACCTCAATACTAATCGGCAGGTTAGGCGTGCCTTGCTAGGCAGAACGGGTATCTTGCGATTGAGTAGTGGCATGTCTGCACCGGAACCAGAGATCAGTAACCAAGACGTTGCTCTTTTTGCCAAGCAAGAATTTCAGCGCACCGCCATGGCGGCACGACTCAACTGGCTTAGAGCCGGAGTATTGGGTGCCAATGATGGCATCATGAGCACCTCTGGACTTGTACTCGGTGTTGCTGGAGCAACCACAGATTCTGCCGCGATTCTTATTGCCGGTGTCGCCGCGGTCGTCGCCGGATCGATCTCGATGGCCGGTGGTGAATATGCCTCGGTCAGCGCCCAGAAAGACAGTGAAAAAGCTGCCCTTGCTATCGAAAGAGAAGAACTGGCAGCCAACCCGGAGCTCGAACTGCGTGAACTGACCTGGTTCTATGAAGAGAAGGGGCTCTCCCCCGCTACCGCGTCCGCAGTCGCCAAAGAACTAACGGCTAAGGATGCTCTCAAGGCACACGCAGAAGCGGAATTCGGCATCGACTCAGAAAATCACGTGTCGCCAACCCAAGCCGCGATATCCTCATTTATCGCTTTCGCTCTCGGTGGCTCACTTCCACTAATCGCCGTTACTGGACCATGGCTTGAATTGCGCATCCAAGTCACCATCGTTGCTACGGTGCTTTCGCTAGGTCTAACCGGATGGATCGGCGCAAAGTTGGGTGGGGCAAAACCCATGCGTGCAATCATTAGAAACCTGTCAGTCTCGCTGTTGACCATGGGCATCACATACGCGATTGGTTCGCTCGTCGGAACCCAGCTCTAAGCAGCGCATAAGTCGCGCATCCGAGTAAAGAAAAAGACCCTAGCTTCACGCCAGGGTCTGTTCGTGGTCGATACTGGGATCGAACCAGTGACCCCTTCCATGTCAAGGAAGTGCGCTACCGCTGCGCCAATCGACCGTTTGCCCGAAACTCGAGCAAGAACCATCCTAGACCGAATCACTGATGAACGAACTAGTTTGTTTCTTTTTGAGGTGGAGACGGGATTTGAACCCGTGGTTTTACAGCTTTGCAGGCTGCTGCTTTGGGCCGCTCAGCCACTCCACCATGCTTTCGCGCCGGCCTGCTAAAGCCTGCTTCGAGCGGATGACGAGATTCGAACTCGCGACCCTCACCTTGGCAAGGTGATGCTCTACCACTGAGCCACATCCGCATTTGTTCTTTCGAACGAGAGCAACTCTAACCCAGAACAACCTTTTTGCGCAAACCGCCACGCATGGTTGTGGCAGTTGATACCCTGAGACTAATTAGGGCGTATGGCGTAGTGGTAGCGCGCTTCCTTCACACGGAAGAGGTCACTGGTTCGATCCCAGTTACGCCCACGTGAACTTCAAAATTGGTGAAAACTCCCTATGGGAATTCGTGTTGGCCTACTTCTGGACCTTCATGCTTTTTGCGCTCTTTGCCGGCACGATCGTTGTAGCAATAGCAACTTTGGTTGGCAACATCCGAGACAAGTGGCCCTTCTACGACAGAGCCCGCAAACGTAAAGTCATCAAGAACCTTGTGGTTTTCTTTGGCCTAATTGCACTCTTTATTTACTTAGGCTCCGCGCTGTAACTAGCCGCGCCAGGTCCATCTTGGGTCGGTCTCGCTGTAGGCGGTCTCGCCGTGAATCACACGGTCTACCCCCGCGATCTCGTCGGTGCTTTTCACTCTGAAGCCAAATGTTTTCTGCACTAGCATTGCGCTCAGCCAGGCAACCGAGAATGACCAAATGCCCACGATTGCGACACCTGCCGCCTGTCGACCTAGCTGGGTCGGGTCTCCTGTGAAGAAGAGACCTACCTTCTCACCGGCCAGGCCAATGAAAAGTGTTCCAACGATGCCGCCGACTAAGTGGATGCCGACGACATCAAGGGAATCGTCGAATCCGAGCTTCCACTTCAACTCAACGGCCAGCGCGCAAACCACACCTACGACTAGACCAAGCACAAGCGCCCAAACTGGGTGTAGGTAGGCGCAAGATGGGGTGATTGCGACAAGGCCCGCAACAGCGCCAGAGGCAGCTCCAACCGCAGTTGGCTTTCCGAGAGCTAGTCGTTCGTAAAGCGCCCAGCTAATCAACGCACCTACCGGCGCAATCAGAGTGTTCACAAATGCCAGCGAAGCTGTGCCATCAGCCGAAAGTTGTGAGCCGGCATTGAATCCAAACCACCCGAACCAAAGAATTGCCGCTCCAATTAGCGTTAGCGGCACATTGTGTGGCGCGTGCATACCTTTGGCGAAGCCAAAACGTCGCCCTACTACGAGGGCAACTGCGAGGGCCGCGGCACCTGAGGCAACCTCTACTACGGTTCCACCAGCGAAATCCATGAGACCAAAGTTGAACACTAGAAAACCGCCGTCGACGACTGCCCCATCTTCAACCGTGAAGTTGAAAACCCAACCCGCAATTGGGAAGTAGGCGAAGGTAGCCCAGAGGGCAGCGAAGATCATCCAACCACCAAACCGGGCTCTGTCGGCGATGGCCCCAGAGATCAAGGCAACCGTGATGATGGCGAACGTGCCCTGAAACCCAGCAAAAACGAGATCGAAGCCATTTCCGTCGCTGGCGGCCTGATATGACGAGGCGAGCAATAACTTAGCGGGGTCTAGGCCGAAGACACCATCGACGCCAATGAACCCCGCGTTTGAGGAGCTAGCGAATGACATTGCGTAGCCATAGACAACCCAGAGGGTGCCGACCAGACCCACCGAACCAAACGACATCATCATCATCGATACGACACTTGATGCGCGCACCAGTCCGCCGTAGAAGAAAGCAAGCCCTGGTGTCATGAACAGAACCATCGCAGAACAGATGATTAGAAACGCTACTGTGCTATCGCTTTGCATAGGCTAAGCCCTTACCTCTCAAGTCAAATACCCGTTACGCACCGAAATGGAGGAACCGAGGTTCCTCCATTTCGGCGCTGAAAACTAGCCTCGGTCTGCACCGAAAGCGTATGCCTCTTCACCGTGAACCACGGTGTCGATGCCTGCGATCTCGTCTTCTGCTTTCACGCGGAAGCCAATGGTCTTGTCGATTGCGAAGCCGATGAGTAGTGCCAAAACGAAGCTGTAAACCAGCACGGCGCCTGCACCGATTGCCTGTGCGACAAGTTGATCCCAGCCGAATCCGAATGCAGCTCCAACGCCTTCACCAAAGAATCCGATGAAAAGTGTTCCGACAATTCCACCGACTAGGTGAATGCCAACAACATCGAGTGAATCGTCGAATCCAAAGCTGAATTTGAGGTCAACAGCCAAGGCACAAAGCACACCCGCGATTACACCTAGAAGCATTGCGTACATCGGTGAGACGGATGCGCAAGCCGGAGTGATCGCTACGAGTCCGGCAACGGCACCAGAGCCTGCGCCAATCGAGGTTGCTTTTCCGTGCTTGAAGTACTCGACGATGATCCAGCCGAGCATTGCTGCAGCAGGCGCGGCCAATGTGTTGATGAACGCGATTGCTGCGATGCCGTCGGCGGCAAGTTCAGAGCCGGCGTTGAATCCAAACCAGCCAAACCAAAGCAATGACACACCTAGCAAGGTCAGTGGAACGTTGTGTGGTTGGGTGATTCCCTTGCTGAAGCCGAAACGCTTACCTAGCACGATAGCCAGAGCAAGACCAGCTGCACCCGCGTTGATGTGCACCGCTGTTCCACCTGCAAAGTCGATTGCCCCTAGGTCGTAAGCGATCCAGCCACCGTCAACTACTCCGCCTTCGCCAAGGTCAAAGTTGAAGACCCAGTTTGCGACGGGAAAGTAGACAAAGGTTGCCCAAAGGCCGGCGAAGACCATCCAAGCACCAAACTTGGCACGGTCGGCGATTGCGCCAGAAATCAGAGCAACGGTGATGATGGCAAAAGTTGCTTGGAATGCCACGAAACCGAGTTCGGGAAAAGCTGCAGCACCGTTGGTTGCATCGGCGAATGGAGAACCCAGGCCAATCTTTGCAAGGTCGATGCCGAACCATCCATCGATACCGATGAAGTTTTCTCCACCGTTAACCTTCGACGGTCCGTCAGCAAAGGCTATTGCGTAACCGTAGAGCACCCAAAGCACGCCGACAAGCCCGAGTGAGCCAAAACTAAGCATCATCATCGATACGACGCTCTTGGCTTTCACCATGCCGCCATAGAAGAAAGCAAGTCCCGGGGTCATTAGCAGAACGAATGCTGCACTGATTAGAAGGAAAGTCGTGTTTCCCTGATCTAAAACGGATTCCATTTGTTTACCTCTCGTTAGAAAACAAATGCCCCCGTCATTGCGGGCATGAGCCAAGTAAACATTTCTAAAGTTTCAGAAAGTCGCTTCATATGTTTCGTGTTTGTAAAACATGCCAGAACTAGAAACCCCAAGTCGGGGCAGAAACCTATTCGGCCAGCGCGTGCAGCCTTGAAATCGCTCGCAAGTACTTTTTTCGGTAACCGCCAGCAACCATGTCTGAGGTGAACAAATCTGTCAGGGGTAGTCCGGTTGATCTGATTGAAATTTGCGCCTCATAGGCCCGGTCGACAAAAGCCACGAACCTAAGTGCGTCGGCCTGGTCTACAAACTTGTGAGCTCCATCTAGGCCAATACGTTCAACACCGTGCACCAGTCTTGCAAACTTAGCCGGATGAATGGTTGAGAGGTGTTTCAGTAATTCATCAAACGAATCCAAGCTGGCGGCAGCGACTTCACTGAGCCAGGCACACAACTGCTCTTCCGACTGAATTTCGCTGTGACCATTTATTGGGCGGTGTCGGTAGTCCTCGCCATCGATTCTCAAAATTTCAAAATTCGCACTGATGCCTAGAATCTCACGCCTAAAGTCTTCAGCGGCAAAACGACCTTCACCTAGGGCGTTGGGCGGAGTGTTGGAGGTGGCAGCGAAGAGAACGCCTTTGGAGCTCAGATCATTCAACAAGCGAGACATGATCATGGTGTTGCCGGGGTCGTCTAGTTCAAACTCATCGATGCAGATTAAGTCGTACTTTGAAAACAAACGCATCGCTTCGGCGAAGCCGAGTGCCCCGATCAGGCTTGTATAGGCCAAGAAGCTGCCGAAAAGTTTCTTACCCTTAAATGACCTGTAGAGCGACACGAGCAGATGTGTCTTTCCTACACCGAAACCGCCATCTAGGTAGAAACCGGGCACAGCTCGGCCGCTTTTAGTTTTCGACTTACGAAACCCCAGTCGTAGGGTATCTAAGGCTTGCTGCTGAGAGTCAAACAAAGGTGCTGGGCGATAAGAATCAAAGGTTGCGTTTTGAAACTCTCGTGGCGGCACCAAATCGGCAAGCATTTGCTGCGCTGAGACCACTGGTTCACGCTCGCAAAGCTTTATGAAGCTGCCTTTTGTGGCCATTTGTTACCAATCGGTATGTATTCGAGAGAGCTTGGATTAACCTTGTCTGAGTACCCTAAGTTTATTGGAACGAGAACGAGCCAAAGATGCCAGCCCCAGCAGATGTAACCCCAAAGTTTCTTGAATACGCAAACCCACAAGTGCTAGTAACCGCAGACTGGGTAGCTCAAAATCTAGACAACCCAGACGTAGTTGTAGTTGAATCCGACGAGGATGTTCTGCTCTACGAAACCGGACACATTCCAGGCGCGGTCAAGATCGATTGGCACACCGATCTCAACGACACTGTCACTCGTGACTATGTAGACGGGGCTGGCTTCAAAGCGCTTATGGAACGCAGTGGCATCAGCAGAGACACCACCGTGGTTCTTTATGGAGACAAAAGTAACTGGTGGGCCGCTTATGCACTCTGGGTATTCAAGCTTTTCGGCCACGCCGACGTAAGACTTCTCGACGGTGCCCGTGAGGCGTGGGCCGCCAGTGGTCGTTCGCTAACCAAAGACGAAACCGTCAAAACTCCGAGCACCTACCCCCTCGTTGAACGTGACGATGTCACACTGCGCGCATTCAGAGACGACGTGCTTGCTCACTTCGGCAACCCACTGCTAGACATCCGCAGCCCACAGGAATACTCGGGTGAACGCACGCATATGCCGGATTACCCACAAGAGGGAGCCCTTCGCTCAGGGCACATACCTTCTGCTGTTTCGGTACCCTGGGGACGCGCAGTAAACGAAGACCAGACTTTCAAATCGCGATCTGAACTAGAGGCCATTTACCAAGGCGAAAAGGGGCTGAACGCTAGCGACGCTGTGATTGCGTACTGCCGTATCGGAGAGCGTTCTTCGCACTCATGGTTCGTGCTCAAATTCCTTCTTGGTTTTGAGAATGTTCGCAACTATGACGGATCTTGGACCGAATGGGGTTCACTCGTCGGTGTTCCAATCGTTCGAGGCGAAGCACCTGGCGACGCCCCAGCCCCGCGCCGATGACCAACAGGGTTACCCAAGCGGCAGAACTGGTTGCATCTGATTTCAAGTCGGGTTCAAATCGAGAAAAACTTGAACTGTTACTCGAGTACTCAGAGAACTTGCCCTCGTTGCCTGAGCGTTATGCCGAACATCCGGACCTGTTTGAGCGAGTCGAGGAATGTCAATCGCCTGTCTACCTCTTCGTCGAAGTCGACAATGGAACTGTTGGAGTCTTCTTCACAGCTCCGGCCGAAGCTCCAACTACGAGGGGATTTGCAGGAATCCTCAGCGAAGTTCTGCACGAAAAGTCGGTGGAGGACGTTCTATCGCTATCTGATGACTTTCCAGATCAAATTGGTCTTACCGAGGCCGTCTCACCCCTTCGCATCAGAGGCATGCGCGCGATGATCTACCGCATCAAACGCCAAGTGCGCGAGAAAGTCGCCTAAGTAAACGTGATGACAACAGTGTCCTGGTATGCGCTTGAGCCAGGGTTAGCTGCCAACTTTCATCTGACTGAGCACGGCAAGTTTTTCGGAACAAACCGCTCTAGCAGAGACATTTCAAACGAAGTCGATCTGGCACACCTAATCAAACTGCGCTCCCAGGCGGATGCACTGCTTGTTGGTGGCGCTACAGCGCGCGCTGAGGGCTATCGTCCTTCCAAGCGTTTTGACACCTACGTTTTCACGACACAACCACAAAACACCGATCTAAACCCCATCAAATTCGATAACGATGACGGTCTCGTGGAGCAAGTCGGCGACGTAACCTCAGCGCACAAACGAGTTTTGAGCGAATGCGGGCCTGCGCTTCTAAACAAGATGCTGAGGCTTGGCTTGGTGAATCAGCTATTTCTGACGGTCACCTTCGCCGACGAGCCGAACAAGTTCAGCACTGAGAAAAGTGCAAGAAATTTGCTCGAGCTAGACGGTTACGATCTCGATAAATTCGAAGTAGTCAGGCACAGTGCTTTGACCCTGTGGCGGCGAGCCTAAAGGGCTAGGTGCCTGCACTCCAATATCCTTTGGATGTGAGTGAGTCAACAAAATCTTCTGGTGTGGCACCGGAATTCGCGCTGGCCTTGAGGTCAATACTCGACTCCAATGTGCGCACCGAGCTCGAAGTGAAAGAGATTGACGCACCAGCAAACTTAGCAAGGCACGCCGTAGCATTCTCGTGCGATGTGCGCGCAGACTCCGTACATGAAAAAATCGACCTCGGAACAGGGCGCCTCGTTCTTCTCTGGGATGACGAACCGCAGGAATCTTGGGGTTCACGCTTTCGGGTTATCGCGTTTGCAAAATCACCTCTCGAGACCGAAATTGGCGCAGATGAATTCAGTGCGGGCTTAGCGTGGAGTTGGTTGGTTACTGCGCTTGATGCGAATCAGGCCTCTTACAACTCTGAAGCAGGTACAACCACACGCGTGATTTCAACAGGCTTCGGCGCTCTCGCCAATCAAGCACCGCATGCCGAGCTAGAACTACGTGCATCGTGGAGCCCTCTAGACACAAACATCGCCGCACACATGCACGCTTGGCAATCGTTGATTTGTATGATGTCTGGGCTACCGCTGCAGAATGAGGACGTCGGTCGCCTAAATGTCTGATGACAACGAACCTTCGCAACCCACTCCCCTAAACAAACCAAGATGCGTGGATGTTCGTCTCATCGAGACATCGAGCGATCTTGAAACCGCGACCGAAGCGCTTCTTGGCGGAATTGGGCCTCTGGCAATTGACGCCGAAAGAGCCAGCGGCTTCAAATACTCACAACGTGCTTACCTGATTCAGCTACACCGAACCAACGCACCAATTCTGCTGATTGACCCAATAGCAATCAATTCAGACGACCCTGAGGCGTTCACAAGGCTTTCGAACGCTATCTCGGGGATCCCCTGGATTCTTCACGCCGCCACTCAAGACATTCCATGTCTTGCCGAGCTTGGGCTTAGGCCATCAAAACTCATCGACACAGAGCTCGCCGGTCGATTGCTTGGGCTAGACCGAGTTGGGCTGGGATCAATGGTTCAAGAGCTGCTTTCACTGGCGCTAGCCAAAGAGCATTCGGCAGCCGATTGGTCTACGAGGCCGCTACCAGAAACCTGGCTAACCTACGCTGCTCTTGACGTCGACGTGCTACCCGAACTTGCCGACCGCTTGCTTGAAGAACTTGCCGCGGCAAACAAACTCGACTGGGCAGAACAAGAATTCACTCACCTGCTGTCGTTTGCACCAAAGCCGGTAAAGACTGACAAATGGCGCGGTACGAGCGGTCTCAACACTATTCGCGACGAACGCGGTTACGCAGTAGTGAGGGCCGTCTGGAACGCGAGAGAAGAACTTGGTAAGCGACTTGATGTGTCACCAGGGCGACTTATCCCCGATTCATCAATCATTGAACTTGCTATCTCAAAACCAAAAACCAAAGGTGAGATGTCTGCCAACAAGAAGTTTGCAGGTAGAGCCTCACGGTCATACCTAGACACGTGGTGGGCAGCCTTGAATGAGGGTTTGAAAGACCTGAGGCCTCCAGAGTTGCGCGTGAAATCAGAGGGCATTCCGAATCACCGTATTTGGGCACACAAACACCCCTTGGCGGATGCGCGACTGCAGGTTTTCAAAGAGATAATGACGGGACTTTCGACCGTGCATGGGCTGCCAACAGAGAACATTTTGACACCCGACTACATGCGCCAACTAGCTTGGAATCTCGACATCACAGCAGTCAATGAGATTCGAGATTTCTTGGCATCGTGTGGGGCGCGCCTGTGGCAACTCGACTTGGTCAGCGAAGTATTTAGCGCTGGTTTGGCTGCTCAGTCTGCTGCTGAGAATCAAAGTTCTCAAGCGGCCGAGCATGAGGCACCTTAGACCCGACCACCTGAGCGACAATCTCTCTGGCAACGGCTTGAGCCGTGAGACCGACGCGTTCCAGAATTTCGCCGCGCGTCGCGTGCTCGAGGAATTCGTCAGGAAGACCAACCTCGTTGAGTGCGGTGTCGATTTCTGCGGCTCTCATCTCTTGGCGAACCCGAGTACCGATACCGCCAACGCGAACGCCATCTTCAATGGTCACCACGAGTCGATGTGCTTTCGCGAATTCGAGCACCGACTTTGGAACCGGCACCACCCAACGTGGGTCGATCACGGTTGCACCGATTCCTTGCGCTGCAAGTAGTTCTGCAACCTTTAGCGCGGTTTCGGCCATGGTTCCAACGGCCACGAGCAGAACATCCTTGCTCGGAGACTCATGTAATACATCTACACCGTCATTCATGCGGCGTAGTTGCTTGATTTCTGCTCCTGCTGTTCCCTTAGGGAAACGCACCACGGTAGGCGCGTCATTCACGTTTGTTGCTTCTTGAAGCTCTTCACGCAGGCGCTGGGCGTCGCGAGGTGCAGCGATTCGAATGCCTGGCACGATCTGCAGTGTCGCAAGATCCCACATTCCGTGATGTGATGCACCGTCGGGACCGGTAACCCCAGCTCTATCGAGCACGAGGGTCACGGGCGCCTTGTGCAGGGCGACATCCATTAGCAACTGGTCGAAAGCTCGATTCACAAAGGTCGCATAGATGCAAACGACTGGATGCAGGCCTCCGAAGGCCATTCCTGCTGCCATGGTGACCGCGTGTTGTTCCGCAATACCGACATCGAAGACGCGGTCCGGAAACTTCTTAGCCATTGCGTCTAGGCCCACCGGCATAAGCATCGCACCGGTGATACCCACGATGTCTTTGCGCTTGGCTGCGATCTCTACGATTTCGTCGCTGAACACAGACGTCCAAGACTTGCCTGAGGTCTTTTCAAGCGATTCGCCTGTTAGTGGGTCGATTTGACCGACTGCGTGGAACTGATCATCCTCGTTTAGAAGGGCTGGGTCAAAACCCTTACCCTTCTGGGTGATGGCGTGCACGATGACCGGATAGGCGTACTTCTTTGCCTGTCGCAACGCGGTCTCCATGGCCTGCAAATCGTGGCCGTCAATTGGGCCGATGTACTTTATATCGAGGTTAGGGAACATTCCCTTTGGTGCCATGGCACCCATTAGCCCCGTGCCTGCTCCCCTGGCTGCTGAATAAGTTAGTTTGCCGAGCAATCCGAACTTGTCGAAAAGCTTGCGAGAAAAACGGTAAGCCTTGCGATAAATCTTCTCGGTGCGAATCTCATTCAGGTAGCGAGCAAGACCGCCGATGGTAGGTGCGTATGACCGACCATTGTCATTAACTACGATTACCAACTTGCGATCGTTGTCGTCGGTGATGTTGTTCAGGGCTTCCCAAGCCATACCACCGGTAAGCGCGCCATCACCGATGACTGCTACAACGTAGCGGTCTTCTTGTTTGGTGAGCTTGAAAGCCTTGGCAATTCCGTCTGCCCAAGACAGCGACGAAGACGCGTGCGAACTCTCGACCACATCGTGAACAGATTCTGATCTCTGCGGATAACCGGCTAGCCCGTCTTTTTGGCGAAGTCGGCTAAAGTCTTGACGACCGGTGAGGAGTTTGTGCACGTAACTCTGGTGCCCTGTGTCAAAGACGATGGGGTCGTTTGGTGAATCGAAAACGCGGTGAATGGCAACGGTCGTCTCAACCACACCCAGGTTTGGCCCGAGGTGACCACCGGTGGCGGCAACGCTAGTAATCAAGTGAGCTCGGATGTCTCGACAAAGCTCGCCCAGCTGTTCAGCGTTCAGCGCATCAAGGTCTCTAGGACCGGAAATCTTCTCAAGCAAACTCACGATGACCTAAACCGACCTCTCGAGATTGTTTATTCCGCTAGGCAACTAGGCTACGCAAAACGTATTGAAGAATTCCACCATTACGGAAGTAGTCTGCCTCACCCGGAGTATCGATTCGCACCACAGCGTCAAACTCAACTATCGGCTTGCCGGCAGCAGAGTGAGCGGTTGGCTTGGCAACAACGCGAACGGTCTTAGGTGTAACGCCATTGTTTAGCTCGGTTACACCGATGAAGTCGAACTCTTCGGTTCCGTCTAGACCAAGGCTCGCCGCACTCTGCCCGGCTGGGAACTGAAGCGGAAGCACACCCATACCGATTAGGTTGCTGCGGTGAATTCGTTCGAAGGATTCGGTGATTACGGCTTTTACACCGAGCAAGCTCGTGCCCTTGGCAGCCCAGTCACGAGATGAACCAGAACCATACTCCTTGCCGGCAAGAATGACCAGCGGAATACCGCGCCCTTGGTACGCAACCGAAGCATCGTAGATGAACGTCTGTGGAGCATCCGAGGTGTTAAAGTCACGCGTGTAACCACCCTCCACGCCGTCTAGAAGAAGATTCTTTAGGCGGATGTTGGCAAAGGTTCCACGAATCATAACCTCGTGGTTTCCGCGGCGTGAACCGTATGAGTTGAAGTCGCTGCGGGCGACGCCGTGCTCGGTGAGGTACTTACCGGCAGGTGAGTCAACCTTGATCGAACCCGCTGGGCTGATGTGGTCGGTGGTTACCGAGTCACCCAAAAGGGCTAGCACGCGAGCGCCGCTGATGTCGCTAACGGCGCTAGGTTCGCGTTCCATACCCTCGAAATAAGGTGGGCGGCGAACGTAGGTTGACTTTTCGTCCCAATCGAAAGTGGCACCGGTTGGAGTTGGCAGTGACTTCCAGCGTGAGTCACCCTCGAAAACGCCTGCGTACTGAGTCTTGAACATGTCGGAGTTTATTGACTCGTCTATTGTCTTCTGAACCTCTTCAGGAGTTGGCCAGACATCGGCCAAGAAAACGTCGTTACCTTGGGCATCTTGCCCGAGAGCCTGGGTTTCGAAATCGAAATCCATGGTTCCCGCTAGCGCGTAGGCGATAACCAATGGAGGTGAAGCTAGGTAGTTCATCTTCACGTCGGGGTTAATGCGACCTTCAAAGTTGCGGTTTCCTGAAAGAACAGCTGTAACCGCTAGATCATTACGGTTAATGGCTTCGCTGATTGCATCATCGAGTGGCCCAGAGTTACCAATACAAGTGGTGCAACCATAGCCAACTAGGTTGAAGCCCAGCTCGTTGAGAGACTCGGTCAATCCGGCCTTCTCGTAGTATTCGGTGACTACCTTCGAGCCAGGCGCGAGCGAGGTCTTGACCCAGGGTTTGGCTTTTAGACCTTTGGCAACAGCCTTTTGAGCCAAAAGGCCAGCGGCAAGCATGACAGAAGGGTTGCTGGTGTTGGTGCAAGACGTAATCGAGGCAATCGACACGATACCGTTGTCGATGTCGAAATCAGCACCTTTCACATCGGTTTGGTTTGAAACCTTACCGGTGTAAGTAGGCAGAACCTCGTGGAACTTCTGTTTGGCCTGCGACAGCTCAATGCGGTCTTGCGGACGCTTCGGGCCAGCAATCGATGGAACGACGGTCGATAGATCAAGTTCGAGGTACTCACTGAATACCGGCTCGTTAGCGGGGTCGTGCCACAGGCCCTGGGCCTTGGTGTATGCCTCGACCAAGTCGATTTGCTCTTGGCTGCGACCGGTAATTCTTAGGTAGTCGAGAGTCACGTCATCGATTGGGAAAATCGCGACGGTGGAACCGAACTCGGGGCTCATGTTTCCGATGGTTGCTCGGTTTGCAAGCGGCACAGACCCTACGCCGGCACCGTAGAACTCTACGAACTTGCCCACGACACCGTGCTTACGCAACATTTCGGTGATGGTTAGAACCACGTCGGTAGCAGTTGCTCCGGTTGGAATCTTGCCGGTGAGCTTGAAGCCGACCACCTTTGGAATAAGCATTGAAACTGGCTGACCAAGCATGGCCGCCTCTGCTTCGATGCCTCCAACTCCCCAGCCCAAGATACCGAGTCCGTTGACCATGGTGGTGTGCGAGTCTGTTCCGACACATGAGTCGGGATAAGCCTGCAAGACTCCATCGACCTCGCGGGTCATCACGGTTCTGGCTAGGTACTCAATGTTGACCTGGTGCACAATTCCTGTGCCAGGTGGCACAACCTTGAAGTCATCGAAAGCGGTCTGGCCCCATCTCAAAAACTGGTAGCGCTCGCCATTGCGTTCGTACTCGAGCTCAACATTCTTTTCAAAAGCATCTGCTCTACCGGCTACGTCGATGACGACCGAGTGGTCAATGACCATCTCTGCGGGAGCTAGTGGGTTGATTTTCTTTGGGTCTCCACCTAGCGCTGCAACAGCCTCACGCATGGTTGCAAGATCGACGATGCAAGGAACACCGGTGAAGTCCTGCATGATTACGCGGGCCGGCGTGAACTGGATCTCGGTGTCTGGTTCAGAGTTTGGATTCCAGTCAACCAAAGCTTGAATATGCGCTGCAGTAATGTTTGCGCCGTCTTCGGTGCGGAGTAGGTTTTCAAGAAGAATCTTGAGGCTAAATGGAAGGTTTGCGCCGCCAGCACTCGATAGCTTGAAATAACGGTAGGTTTTTCCGCCGACAACCAGATTGTCAGCCGAAGAGAAACTGTTCACCTTAGACAAGAAAGGCTCCTTCGCTTTAATAACCTTTCAAAAATACCACTAACGAGGCGATTGAATGGTGCGCTTGAGCATTAACCAACTAAGGAAAATCCACAGAGCAAACGCGGGTAGTCCAATAGCTGATTTGACAATGCCTAGCCACGCGGCCTCGTTGGCGAAATACAACGGAAGTTGTGCCGCCAAACGCAGTAGAAATAGCCCAGACCAAAAAACCGTAACGCGTGTTGTGATAGACATCAACACTCGGTCAGACCGCCAGTCGGCACCGATTGCCTCAAAAGTTGCCAGCAAAAACCCGATTGCTGGGCGACGTAACGCTACCGACACCAGCAAACCCAGAGCCCACACTGCATTGGTAATCAGACCCGGCAGAAAGAAATTCTTGGCACTTTCAGCCCCGTTGCCGCCGCTGGTTGCGAGGAAGGCCGCAAAGCCAATGCCTACTACCGAGGCGATGGCGTTCATCACGGGTTTTTTACGGAAGACCTGAACAACGCCTAAAACCAGCGCAAGACTCAGTGCAACAATCGCGGAAAGCCAGGCATTCGACCAAATGCCGAACGTTACAGAGAATGCCACCGGCGGAATCGCGGATTCGATGAGCCCAAACACTCCCCCGATACTGCGCAGCATTGATGCCGGTGTGACTACATACTCGCCGTCAGTGCCCTTAGTGAGGCCAAGCCAACGTTCGCCAGCCGAAGAACTCACTGTGGTCTCGCTGGCGGGGCAATGTTTCCCGGCGGCATAGTGAGAGGAACCAGCTCTCGTGGAGGAAGCGCCTCTGCGCCACGGTCGACGATTATGGAGCGGAAAATACGTTCGATCTCTGCCTGTTCGGTCAAGTTCGAAAGCGCTTCGCCAGTTATTGAACCTCTCAACAGCCATCTCGGGCCATCCACACCAATAAAACGGATCTGTTGAAGAGCGCTGCCACCTTCTAGGTTCGGAACCTGCATGGAAACCATTAGTTCACGACCAAAGCTGCCAACGACTGGATTCACCTGAGCCCTTTGAGACTCGAGTGATGTGGTGAGCACATCAAGCACCTCTTGCCAAACAGTGCTGTTCTTGGGCGCTGAAAACAGAGAAACCTGTAGCATCGAGGATTCGGTTTGGAGCGTCAGGGCTACCAAACGTCGCGTGTCTTCTTCGAGTTCGACTTTGATAGTCAGGCTACGGTTCACATTCGGCAGCTTGATCGCACCGAAATCGATAATGTTTTCGAGTGACCCTGCCTCACTGACATCAAACGGGCCGAGTTCTGCCCTTTTCACAATTTCGCTATACATCTAGTTCTTTCCACTCGATCCGTATCCAGATTCGCCGCGGTCTGATTGTGGCAACGATTGAACCCTGACAAAATCGGCCTTCACGACCTGCTGAATCAACAGCTGCGCGATGCGATCGCCGACGCTGATTGAAAAGTCTTCTTTCGAAGAATTGAACAGCGTAACCATGATCTCTCCGCGATAACCCGCGTCGATCGTTCCCGGGCTGTTGAGTACCGTGATGCCGTGCTTTAGGGCTAGCCCTGAACGCGGATGCACCAGGCCGACGTAGCCGCCGGGAAGCGCTACCGAGCATCCGGTCTTAATGAGCATTCTCTCGCCAGCCGGAACAACCGCGTCGTGTGACGCTCTCAAATCTGCGCCTGCGTCTCCAGGTTTTGCATAGAGCGGAACCATTGAGTCGTCGCAGACAATGAGCACTGGAACGGTATCGGTCATGAGTAGAGCGTAATCTAAAGTCATGACCGAAGCAGATAAGGCCCAAGCGAAAGCTTTTTCTACAAGGGTTTTCCCTTCAATTTTGTCCCTACTGCCGATTTCGGTCGTGGCACCAAGCGTCGCTTTGGTCGTATTGCCGTTCATGAGTGACATCGCCGCCATTGCCATCGGAACGGCAGTCACGGGTGCGATCTATGCAGCTGTTTTGCTTAATTCGCCGGTCGTTTCGGTCTCCAGCGGCAAGAATGCGGAGCTACGAGTTGGTCGCGCCCGGATTCCGGTTAAGTATGTCTCGAATGTCCAGATCATTTCAGGAGAGACGCTCAGATTCGAAAAAGGCCCTGGCCTCAAAGCGAGAGCCTATTTCGTTAATCAGGCCGGTGCTAAAGAGTTTGTGAAACTTACTATCAACGACGCCAGTGACCCGACACCCTATTGGTTGTTTGCTGTGAAAAAGGCAGAAGATCTAGTAGTCGCACTCCGTGCAAACGGGTAGGTTCTTCTTTTTTCTTGCGAGCAGGCTGTGGTGCTTCACGATGAAGCATTCGCTGCAGGTGAATTCATCGTCTTGAGGCGGAAGCACGACGACCTCAAGGTCCTCAGAAATAACTTCGTGGCCAAGAATTCCCTCGCCGTGCTCTGAGTCATCAATGTCGGGTGACGCTGCAATTTTTTCGGGGATGCGCTCCTTGATTGCCTCTAGCGATTCAGCGTCGTCGTCCGACTTTCGTGGGGCGTCGTAATCGGTGGCCATCGAAAAAACCTTTCTTGAGCGTTTGTTAAGGCGGGCATAGTCTCACCGATATACGAGTGAAAAGCAACGACAACACGCCTCAGGCACAAAAAACCTAAAAATTAGCAAAAAACTTCCCAAACGGCACACCGCATTTGCTACGCGGCATAGCAACAACATGCTGGCAAACTGAAGCCAAGGTTTGGAGGTTATTTTGAGCGACTTGCGTTTAATCGGGTCAGAAGATGGCTACGTTCTGTTCGAATCACTGGACGGAACCAAGCACCGCGCCCTGGCAGACGACGCTTTGAAGAGCGCTATGCGCAAGGCCTCCGCACAAGACACCAGCAGCTACGTGTCTCCAAGAGAGATCCAAGAGAGAATCCGCAACGGTGACTCGGTAGCCCAAATTTGTGAAGACACCTCTTCGCCCGAAGACTACGTTTCGAAGTTCGCAAAGCCCGTGGTTGATGAACTTGAACACATGATTGAGTCAGCCAAGGCTGTGAGGCTGGTCGTACCAGGAGACCGGTTTAATGATGAAGGACAAATCGAATTCGGTGAACTAATCTCAGCGAGGCTTGAACAAGCCAATGCCGTCGACATTGTTTGGTCTGTCAAGCGATCTGGCGCAACAACTTGGGACGTAACCGTCGTCTACACAATTGGCACAAACTCTGGACTCGCACTTTGGGC
>JACCDH011143087.1_pt1 | contig 22506 bp, 20 predicted proteins | sample 7442481 | NCBI WGS metagenome assembly JACCDH01 (sample SAMN15323433, study PRJNA562643) | freshwater metagenome | isolation source: river surface water | place: USA:Blue River Watershed | collected 2017-08-15
CAGGCCGCTAGGCCTCGTCCCTGCTTCCGGTCTGCTTTGGCTGCTATCAAAATCAACAATGCTGATTTTGATTGACAATGCTGCGCTTGTCACCGCACCCAAAAAGGCCCGTCCGCAGGGACTGGTAGCATGGCATTGTGCAAACAACGGCCTCACAAAAATTTCGTCTCACATCAAGACGAGTGAAGGGAAAGCAGAAAGGCTGTTTGAGTGCGAAAGCACGAGTTTCCTTTCTGCCCCGTAACGAGCCGTAGTATGTATCGAAATTTTTCTGCAGCCTATCGTCCCCTCAGGGTCTCCAGCAGGGACCCTGAGGATTGTTGATTAACTAAATGATAATTTCCCCGTAGACTAAAGTCTACGGAAAGGATGCTAAAAAAGTTTTCAAGTTTCGTCCCCTCAGGGTCTCCGTGAGGGACCCTGAGGATTGTTGATCATTGCTTTTTTCACCTCACCCCCACCCCCTCTCCGAAGGAGAGGGGAGTTTGAAACTAGACCAAACAAAAAAGCAAGCCTCTATGAAGCTTGCTTTTCCATATCAATGATACAGACTTTTACAACTTATAACGCAATGTCACTTGCGAAGCAACATTCAGGTATTCATTACCCGGTGCAAATAAATCCTGCGGATCTAGCTGAACGACTAACCACTGATGATTCAAACTACGGATAATGCCCAAGGAGCCATGCAATGAAAACTGACCAAAATCCCAGTCGGCTTTGAATGTGGTAGCCAATGTTACCCAATGCCTGCGGAAATCGCCTAGATAACTAAACGCATAGTAGTAATAATCTGCATTGTGTAACCAACGTTCGAACTGCACACCTAGACGATTTTTCTTATTCCAATAATTCAGTTCAATGGTTTGCAAATTGCTACCCGGACCAATACCAGCACCCAAACTTCTTCCCAGATGCGTATAGCCTTGCCGCACGTATTGATGCGTGTACCAACTATCAGGTGTACGTATCAAGTCTGGATCAGGCACTTGCATCTGTGTTAACTCCACCCCTAATTGCCAATACGCATCTTTACGAGAAGTCATTAAAAGCTTACGCAAGCCAGCTACGAATGCTCTACGATAGGGTTGATTTTCTATCAAGTTCCATGGCATCAGGGCCTGCTCTTTTCTGCCATACTCAATATAGACTTCTGCATGGTCTTTAGGCATCACATAACGCATAAACCAGGACCCCAGTGAAGCTTTTTTACCCTGCTTTTCTAACTGTGTTAGTTTCTCGCCAAAGAATCCCTGCAATGGCAATGCATCAATAGGCGAACGGATATCTGAAGGATATAGATAAGAAGCTTTGGCAAAGCCCAGATAGAAACCGGGTGTCCATTTGGGATTCCAGCTCAGTGTCATGGCTGTTAGGTATCGATCTTCATTGCGCTTGGGGATATACACAAACTGCCCTTCGTACGTACTATTGACACGTGGCGGTAACACATTAGAAGCATTGAGCACACCTGCAATAAGCGAAGCTTCCAAACTACCCCATTTTGTTTGTATGGGTTTGTTGGTAGTGATGGCTGCGTGCAAAAAACCGGGTGCATTATTGCTTAAGACCAAGGCATTAAACATACCCGGGCCCCACCAAGTATTTTTAGTGGAAATAGCATAATCGAATTGCTTACCATGATAAGTGATAGCAGATTGGCCCGGTAGAAGTTTTGTGTACACACGATTGCCAAAACGTTCAGGGATATCTGTTACATTATAGAATGCGGTGTAATAATCTTTCCATGCCCTGTTGCCGAGTGTATTACTCATGATTTCGAAAGGCTTGTTCTCGGCCCAAACCAATTCAGGGGCGAGTTCAATGGACAGTTTGTTTTTATACTGATAACGGACACCAGCAGCAAGCATGGTTTGAAAACCTTTGGCTGGCACCAAAGAACCTTGATTCCATAAATACGGTAGTGCAGACTGATGTTGCTGGGTAATGGTGATGGGACTCAGGGAAAACACGGATGACACAGATTGCACGGATTGCACTGATTTCACTGATTGCGCGGATAGTTCATTAGGCAGGTTAACCATACCAGATACAGCAAGGCTGTCTTGCAACAGGGCCTGATTACGCCAATACTCGCGGATACGGCTTTGATAGACAGATTGTGCATAACTCATATGAGTTAGCAAAATAGTTACATAAAGAAAAATACTTTTGCATATGTTGTATTTTAAAACGTTACTTAAATTGGTATAATTAAAAGTCATTATTTTATAAAACTCTCTACAAAAGCTTATATCGATAACCTAGTCTCACTAGAAAACTAATTTTGTTATTTGCATTTATCCATCTGATATTTTGAGAATACATCGAAGATAGCGTTAAGGAAAATGATGCCTTTTTGTAAGATTTGATCCAATCAAAAAGTAATCCATTATCAATCCATAGAACTTTTTGGTAAAACGGATTTCTTTCCAAACGAAAAAACTTCAATGAGAAATTCCGTTTTTCTATATCTGGTATAATTGAAATATTCATAGAGCTGACACCTAAGCTTGGAGCAGCAGCAAGAATCTGATTCATATTAGTCATGCCCTCAGCTATTTGAAAGTGCCAATACCAAGCATTATTTCCGGGCCTATCAGATTGCCCCGCTATTGGGCTCATCTTAAGTAATTCAAAAGTTAGATCAGATTTGTTAATTATTTTCCTAACCCCTAAAACATAGGCAGCAGAGTGTGTTGAATTTAAAGCGAAATCACGAAAATTTAGGAAATAATCATTGTAACCATACTCAAGATAAAATTCAACTTTTTGTTTAGGAGCTTGATATTTAAAGTAGAACGAACCCAGCTGATCTCTAACTAATGCATCGTCGTTCAATGCGTTCTGCCTTTGAAGTGAAGTAGTTATTACTGGTATATATTTACTAAAAAAAGATCCATGAAACCGGTTTAAGTTATCGAAATAAAACTGCATAGCTCTCGATAAACCAAAATAGAAACCCGGAAGAAACTTCGGCTGAAAAGAAAAGACTATTCCATTAAAATATCTATCCCCTAGTGCTTTAGGATTTATGTTACTATCAAGGAAATTATCAAAAGGTAATCCCTTATTTGACTTTAAAATGCCTGATATAAGCTGAAATTCTAATTTTCCAATGCCAATATTTAGGGGCTGAATTGTTTTAAGACTTACATGAGGAAATCCTGGCGCATTATTACTAATCACTAATGAATTATGATACGCAGGCCCCCACCAAATATTTTCTGAAGACAGGCCTATTGCCAACTTATTTCTAGTAAAATAAATGGAGCTTTGTCCAGGAAGAATAAAATACTTTGAGCTAGAGATATTATTAGGATTAGCTATATCACGACTTGATTTCGCAAAAGGATGAATAACTAGAAACTCAGGACTAAAAGAAATAACCAAATTTGATGATTTGTAATTTAGTCTAACCCTTGATAAATTTTGAGAGCCATGCAATTGTAGTAAGCTCGAATTATTCCAATCATTAAAATTCGAATTACTTATATTTATCAAATGCTCTAGAGAAATGTCAAGTTTAGAACTTAACGGTACGTCCTCTGGTCTAATTTTAATTAATGAGTCTAAAGATTTTTTTATCGTTGAAGTATCTGGACTACACATTAAGTAGTCGTTAGAAGATTTGAAAAAAAAAGATTTTCCAGTTTTTGTTTTCGAAATTAATTGATTTATTCTATACTTATATTCAACAAACTGATCAAAATTATTAATGCCTTGAGAAAAATTTTTACCACTAATCCCAATAAAAAAAAGGATTAACAAAAGCACATAATTCAAATTACGAGACATGCTTTTAGAATCAATGCCCGTTAGTATCATTCTTGAGCATCCTCCAGAAAGTAGAAAAAATTAAATAAATATCTAGCTTGATACTCCATTCATTGATGTACTGAATATCATATAATATGCGTTTCCTTGTGAGTACTTTATTCTTTTCTTCATCTTCAACATCACCTCTAAATCCGTTTACTTGCGCAAGACCAGTAATTCCAGGTTTAACAAGGTGTCTATTATCTATGTATTCAATAAACGTTGAGTATTTCTCATGAAAAGCAATTGCATGTGGCCTAGGTCCAACTATAGACATTTCTCCTTTTAAAACATTTATAACCTGAGGTAATTCATCCAAATTTAACATCCTCAAATATTTACCAACTTTTGTAATACGGGAATCACCTTTTGCCACTGGCGCAAAAGAACTACCTCCTGTATTAAAAAAATACATAGTTCTAAATTTCAAACAATCAAATACAATTCCTTTATATCCGATACGCTTTTGAATAAATAATACCGGCCCAGATGATGTGGCCTTGATAAATAGTGCAATTAAAGGAAATAGCCAAGAGAATATAAATAGCAAAAAAGTGACAGAGATGAAAATGTCCAATGCCCTTTTACTAAAACTATTATTTATCCAAATTGACTTTTGTTCAAGATTATCAATATCGTAGATTAGGCCTTCCACAGCTCCATTATTCAGTGTTACCTTAGACTTTGTTAATATATGCATATTAGGCGTCATTTCTTATCGATAAACTTAAAAAATCTTAAGAACCACTCGACTCCTCTTATAAGTCGGCTATTTGCGTTAAACTCTAAGACTTTATAATATTTTATTTTAATACTACTTGTTTCTGTAAGCTTTTTCCTGAGCCAAACATTCAATAAACGCTCACCCAAAAAACCATACACTCGCGCTTGATATGCGCTTCGATTCTCATGAATATTATTTACATATAAATCATCTAAGACAGAAAAAAGCCAATTAGCATATTCTTGGAATAATTCGTTCTTAATAATAAACATGTTATATAAATGTAGACTCGTACTTTTCAGAGTTAGTCTATATGCTTCTAGATATTCAGGATACTTATTTTCAATAACCGAATTGAGTGTCTCTAGGTCACTAGCATAGTGACTCACGCTGTAATGCATGCGGACGTTGAATGGGAAATAAATTTTAGGTTCAGGTAAAATTATATCAAAATTCTCATCCAAATTTTTTACTAGCAATAGATTATTAGTGGAATCAACAAATTTTCGGCGGTAATGGACTAACCCATAATGAGTATAATTATTCATATTTTTATACATCCAATAAACAACTGTCAATTCACAGAAGAACTTATTAAGAGAAGATATATTCTCTCCTTCATTATCAAAGTAGTCATAACCTCCATACTCTATATCCAATTTAGAAACAGCTCCTTTTAAAGAAGCTCCTGCCAAAACGTTATAGTAGCCTTCATGACCATCACTTTTCTCTTCCTGAGAGTGATTAGCAACGGCAATAAAATAATTACTCAATTTTATTTAATTTAAGATAAAAACTATAAAAACCAACGTACTCGCTATTAGCAAAATAGTTAATGCTACTAGAGTTGTAACGCTCGCTTATAATGCCAAAATATTCATTCTGTGAAAGTTCGAGTATTTTAGGATAACCGTAGGTAACACTATTTTTATTTAAATTAGGTCTTTGTATAGAATAAATCAGTTGCCAATTGTTTCCTTTCCTCAACAGACTATCTTTATTTCCTAAGTAAAAGAAAACGCTATCATGTGTAGGCAGGAAATACTTTCTTTGAACAGAAATAGCAAGTAATTTATTTAAATAAGATATATATTTTATATATGGGGCTGTCCTATTAGTCAATACTTGATTTGAATTCATTTCTGATCTACCCAAATACGTGGGCTTTTCATTTATACCAGCTAGATGCAACAAAAAATAACTACTATCATTCGGATATGGATGAAACTCATCACGAGCTAAAATAAAAAAATTGTTCTCATCGACTTTCGCCAGATAAGGCTCATCAATGAATTTATCTGGATATGAATATAAAATCCTACTCTCTATATTCTCTAGCAATCCGCGAAAAGTGAACAGTTCTGCCTTACCAATATCACATGTCAGAAATGAAAAGGTATTATTCCCTAAATCAATAATTTCACCAAATGGTTGTCCATTATCGATTTTTCTACTAATAACCTTATAAGAACTCCATATTTTTAAATCTTTGGTTGTTATATATCCTAAATCAATCATAAACCCAGCTGGATCGTACCTGCGAAAAATTAAAACTATAGTATTATTGATTACCCTTGCAAGAACATTTCTATCGTCATATACACTGTTATAAGCAACGTTAAAATTAGACCAGCTTCGACCATTATCGCTGGATGAACGATAAGCAATTGAACCATTTGACGATACATGCTTATTAGAACTATCTAACCTGAAAAAATGATATATTTTCTTATCATAATACAAAAGTTCTCCCTCAGATACATGAACATTGGTATCAACTAAAGACTGGTACCAACCAGAAAACACACTTGATTTAAACTGATTTTTTTCATCTTTCTTTCCACATGCAATAAGCGCTAAGACGAAAAAAAGTATTGCGCCCTTAAAACTCATAATAATACTTAAGAGGAGAAATATTAGAATTAATAAATTCTATCTCCCTGACAAGAAAATCATTTTTTTCCAAAATGGCATTAATCTTAAATTCTAACTGATAAATTGAGTTACAATAGGGTATGTTATATACTTCAAGAATTTCACTGTAATATTTGAATGAAAAAGAATGCACAAAAAAAACAGGATAAAAGTCTTTATTAGCATTTTCAAAAAAGAAACTTGAAAGTCCCCCAATTATTATATCAGAATTACTACCCTGAGAATAATTATAAATAATGTCACACTCTATGTCTTTGTATACATCTACCTGTTCTCTGGGATGTGGCTTCAATAAAATCTCGCACTTTGATTTAAACAACTTTGAAAGATAAGATACAATACTCTTAACTGCTTTTACCTCCTCAGTATACTCATCTGTGAATCCGTGTGCTGCCCAAGCTTGACTGATAACTATAATCCTATTAGGAGTTTTATTGATATGAATCTTGCTTTTAAGTGGATGAAGACCAACTAAATTTATATTCTTATCTAATAGCCCTCGTTTGATCAAATAGTTTTTATTTACGATGCCAGAAACGAAATATTTATCAGCATAATAATTATTTATTAAAACACTGAAATAATTATTGTATCTCTTTCTTGATAACCTGTCAGAAAAAGACTGGTCATCGGAGAAGAAATGGATATTTCTTAAGTATAAAATCAAGATTGCGTTAGGACGAAAAAACTTCAACAAACGAAAAGACGGATGTGGCGTAGAGAATAAAATTATTGTGCTATTCCTTAGTTTAAAAGTATATTTCAGAACCTCAATTATTTTATAACAAATAGCTAGCAATTTATTTTTATAGATAGCCTTATACTCATCTAGAGACTTTGTATTTTCCATTTTCAAAAAATACTTGTCTTTGTCCCTGCTTGATAGAAATGAATCTAAAGACTGATAATCAAAATCTGAGTAAAAACAAATGGTAAACTTCATATGGAGGTACTAATTATCCTCTTATGTTTAGCGTAAAAAATATAAAAATATAAAAATATGTACCCTGTTATAAAGAGAATATAACTATTCAACAGAAAGGATAAAGAACTTGATATCAAAAAAAACAAAAACTGAAAGATGTGAATTCTAAAGAAATCAGCATCCATTTGCTTAGCATAGAGAAATGTATTTGGTACATAACTAATAGCATAAAAGGAAAAAAATAATAAAGGTGCAAAAAGAAAATATAGACCATCGTTCAATGCTGGATAATACTCAATTAAGACTATTACAATCGGAAGTGAAAAAATAGTACAAAGAACGATTAGTCTAATCGCTTTGATAAAGAGAGCCCTATAATTCAAAATCATATTAGGACCATTAATTTCTTGTAATATTAATTTGAATCTTGGTGTAATCAGAAAAGCATCAATGAATGCAGGCAAGAATGAATATAAAGAGAAAAAAAAACTATACGTAGCTAATGACCTTTCATTTACACCTAAACTATTTAAAATTTTTTTGTCAACGAATAGTAAAAAATAAGTTGATATAGAACAAAACCAATAAAGAAATGATTTTCTACTTAACAGTGAAAGCACATACCTAACCTTAGGTATTACAGGTTTTAACAAGTACCTACTTACAATCAGAAGAGTACTCAAAGAAGAAATAAAAGCAGTATAGAACCATATATCTACGACACTCGAGAGGTTTTTATTCGAGCTACTGTAAAATCGAAAATAGATGATCAATAAAAGATGCGGCAATGATCTTAGACTACTTACAATAGTCGAACTAAGAAATGTTTTTTTTACCAATAAAAATCTAGAAACTGACAGTAAAATAAAATCAAATAAAGTTATTAGTATAACTTTATTGAGCGCAAACATAAAATCGGCATTGAGAATCATATTAGAAAGCAAAGCCAATAATGCTAAAACCATTCCAGTTACTATTTCACTATAAAAAAGCCGTGCTGACTCTGTCATATCTGCAGTTATATGCTTTCGCTGTGAAACCTGATAAATATCCAAACCAATTACTAGTACTGAAAAGTTTAGAAATGCGACTATTATAGAAAAATCAACAAATTCCTTCTTAACCAGAACCGTATAGCCCGTAAGCACTACAAAATATTTAACAGCCATTACAAGCAATCTAATAACAAGATTCAATGCAGCATAAAATTCTAATTCATTTACAACTTTTTTTAACCGAAGATTCATCGTAAACGAGTCTTTAGCATAAATCTGACAAAATAATAGACTAATATAGCACTACTAAAAAGGAAAAATTTAATCTCTAAGAATTTCCAAAATCTACCCATTATCAGAATATCAAAAAAAACAAAAAAGAGCAAGTAATAAAAAATAATAAGGAAATAATTTAGGTTTTTGGTATTTCTAATGACAGAGAGTGATATAAAACGGAAAAGAAACCCAAACAAAACAGTAACAAAATAAACAACTGGTTTTTTGAAAAAAACAAATAAAATAGCTGGAAATCCCATCGTAAAAGTAATGCCTTGATCAAGCATTGCAGATGCAAAATCAGCATCGGACACTTCGTACATTAGGTAATCAATACCCATGGGTTGAATAAATGTTGATTTGTCAAAAAAGTTAATTAAGGGAAGTTCCCCAAGATTAGATACAAGATAACGATCATACACACCAAAAAAAACATGACCTTGCAGAGCTAATGCTCGTTCAATAATGACATCGAATAGACTATTATCACCAATTTCATGCATATAAATAAAGCCAATAGCCACAATTGCTAAAATACTTATGGTTATTAACATCGACCATAAAAAAAGTTTTTTTAGCGGTATATTTTCTTTGGAAATTATAACATATCCAGCGATGAATGAGAGTACCGATAAAAAAATTCCAGTAAACTTGTCACCACTTAAGATAATTAATCCTAGGAAAATAGCAAACAAATAAGCTATCAGAGTCTTTTTATTGTTTAAAAAAAAATCGATTCCCGCAATGAAGGAAGTCAAGCTACCTCCAAGATATACTAGCTTTACAATTCTTGGAGCATCTTCAAAATATGCAAAACGATTTGAAGAGAATAATGGAATTTGTCCATTATAGATAAAGCCGAATAATAAAATAAAAATACTTAGTGTTAATAAATATAAAGAGACGGATTTCTTTACGCCATCCTTAAGTACATGATGAACTCCCGCTTCACAATAAAAATTGGATTTCTCAGGCAAAAAAAAGAAAGTAAAGAATAGCGACATAATTGACGCCAATAACACACCGCCTCCATTGCTATATCCATAAATGTTTTGTTCTATAATAAATGCGCCGCTTTCAATGTATAATACTGAATAGAAAGTCCACCAGTGTAATATTAAAAATGGAGAAGCAAGCAGATAAAGATTTTTTGAAAATTTTATAGAGATGAGATTAGATATAATAACAAGACAAGAAACTAAAAATTTAACAAAAAAAAGTTTCCCAAGATCTAATACGTCAAAAGAAAACGAAATAAGGAACGTTAATAGAAACGATAAGCTAGGATAAAACTTTGTAAGCTTTTTAACCAAGAAATTCAGAATTAACAGTTTTTAAAGCAGAAGCAATTACTTGATGCATGTCATAATACCTATACTCACCCAAACGTCCACCAAATATAAAATTGGCCCATTTTTTAGACTCCTCCTTATAGAGGCTATACTTTTTGTTATTATAATCGTCATTAATTGGGTAGTAGGGCTCTAAGCCAGGTTTGAACTCTATTGGATATTCTTTTGTAACTATTGTAATGTCTTTACTACCTTGACCATCAAAATGCTTGTGCTCTATACTACGTGTATATTTTTTAGTCTTATCTGTGTGGTTGATAACATAAGTAGCTTGATAGTTATCAACAAAATGTTTTTCTTGTCTAAATTCTAGACTTCTGTAATCTAATTGGCCAAACTTATAATCGAAAAAATGATCTATAGGCCCTGTATAAATAACTTTTTCTGATAAACTATCAAAATAACTTCTATCACTAAAATAATCACAATTGAGTTTGACTTCAATATCTGCAAGAAGATTCTCAAATATATGGGTATACCCATTTATTGGCATACCCTGATACTTATCGTTGAAATAGTTATTATCAAAAGTAAAACGTACAGGCAATCTTTTAATAATTGATTTTGGTAGTTCTCTACAGTCTCTTCCCCATTGCTTTTCAGTGTATCCTTTAATTAATATTTCATACACATCCATGCCAACTAAGGAAATTGCTTGATCCTCTAGATTTTTTATCACCCCTACAGAAGAAGCCTGCTTCTCGATTCTAGCTTTTACTTCAGATGGGTCCGTAATTCCCCACAACTGGTAAAAAGTATGCATATTAAATGGTAAGTTATACAACTTACCCTCATAAAGTGCTATTGGGGAATATACAAACTGCTTAAATTCTGTAAATTGATTGATATATTTCCAAATATATTCTTCATTAGTATGAAAGATGTGAGGTCCATATGTATGCACATTAATACCATTAATTCTTTCAGTATACATATTCCCTCCAATATGGCTACGCTTATCAATCACTAAACATTTCTTGCCTCTTTTAGTAGCTTCAAATGCAAAAATTGAACCATAAATCCCAGCTCCAATGATTAGATAGTCATATTGTTTCATTTCTAAAAAGCATTTATACCTCCATAAATATTTGTTATCGAAAGATGTCTATGTACACTAAATCCATTCCTTGCAACTCCTAAGGGATCAAAGTATCTTCCAACATATACAGAGTCACAATTAGCATCTTTATCTGTGCACCATATGAAATTATAAGGCCACAATATCTCTTCATGCAATAAGAAGTAACTAAAGAAAAGGAATGTTAATTCAATTGCTCTTGGCAATTTGTATCTATGCTTCTCTGTAAGTTCCTTATCGGTCAATGATAGAGTATTTCTATTAACTTCCTTTTCTATTAAACACCATTTATATTTACCGAAGCTAAAATTTGCAAAATTTTCATTCGTATACCAATCTTGATTATAGAAGCATACTCCTAAATTTTGCTCCTCAAAACCAATCATGCTTCTTAGACTATTTATAGTTAGAGGAATTTCATTTTGGTGTATATAAGGTAGAAGAAAAAGTATAGCGCCTTGTGAAGATGCTTTCTTTAATATTTCATTTGAAAATGGGATAGCTGGTATTTCTTCAGCTGAAGTCTTATTCAATTTTAATTTTCCACTAATTGAATTAATTTCATCGATACCTATAAAGTTCTTCCCGAATAAATATTTGATTGTATTATACCTGTTTAAATACTCCATAATTCATAATAGTATAACGCCTCTTTGTAAGAAGCAAGATGCCCGAGACTCATATATTTTTCTATTTTTTCAAACTCGATATCTAACAAATCAACTCTTCTGCCCCAACTATTGCTTACAAACCAATTAGCTTCTGCAGGAAAATTACTTATTAATAAATTTTTCTCATAATTATTGTCTATCAGAACTTTTAGAAAGGTCAGGAAAGCTCTAAATTGATGGTATTGAGAAGCTACCAAGACTATATGATTCCATTTTCTCTCAAGTGAAATTTCAAAAATATTCAATGCTTGCTCACGAGTATTTGTAGAAGTTTTTTCATGAATTATTTGTTCCTCCGATATTTCATATTTCAAAAACTCATTCATGCACTTTGAGAGAACAAAGCTGCCATAGCTTGTATCATCAATTCCTCCCGAAAAAACGAGTTTAGAATTTGTTCTTAAACTTATTTCTACAGCAGTATCAATCCGAGCAAATCCATCCCCTTCCAATAGTATTACCGCATCAACTTTGTACTTCTCTTTAATTGAAGCTTTTTGTGTTAGTGCTATATATTTCTCTTTGTCGGTTAGCATTGGCAATTAGAATGAATCCCAATATATTGGTTCATTGGCACCGATATCCTTATTAACTTTTTTTCCAATAAGCCTAGTCTTATACTTAGGTAAAATACCCAGAGCTGGTCTCAAAGCAATAATATCAGAAGGCTGTATAATCTCACCAGCTTTCAAAGATCTTGAAGTATATAGACCTCTACGCTGCACATAAACTGTCTCAGCCTCCTCTTCGACAACAAATTTTCTAGTTGAGCCCATAGCAGCTTCAAGCTGTCGTATACGTGTGACCATACTTTTAAACTCATTTACATCCATAGAGTGAGGGTGATCAGGCCCATTATCAGCTTTATTGAGAGTAAAATGTTTTTCAACAACACAACCACCCATTGCGATAGAACCCAATATCACAACATCACCAGGTGAATGATCTGAATAACCAGTAAGAATATCAAAAGCGTTTTGATATGTCTTAAGCACATTTATATTAGCACTTTCAATCATTGAAGGGTAGTTAGTAATGCACTGAAGCAATATAAGATTCTTGTTGCCAGTACTTTCAATAACTCTGATAGCTTCATCAACCTCAGACAAGGTAGCATCCCCTGTTGCTAGGATTAATGGTATATTTTTATTTGCAACATACTCCAACATTTCATGCCATGTAATCTCACCAGAACCAATCTTAATAAAAGGCAAGTTCAATTTTTCGCAGAGATCAACAGCTTCGAAGTCATAAGGAGATGTTGAAAAATGTATCCCTATTTTATCGCAGTATTCTTTTACCTCAAGATGCCATTCACGTGGAAATTCTGCATCCTTAAACACCTCGTTCACGGGTCTTCCCCAACTACCATGAACTCCTTTTAGATTCATTTTAGCAAACCCATTAGCAGAAACTATCTTCTCAGAAATAAAGCTCTGAAACTTAGCGCAATCGGCACCAGCCTCCTTTGCTGCATGACATAATTCTTTCGCTTTTGTAAGGCTTCTATCAAAGTTAGCACCAATTTCAGCTATTAAATATGACGGATGGCCATAACCAACCTTTCTGCCACCAAACGAAATTTCTTTTGGAAAAGAATACTTGTTCATTATTTACGTTTTATAATTATTGTATACCAAGACATTAATAAAGGACCACTTACTTGTAGACGCGAATTATCCTGTAAATTAAGCGTATATGTTGACATCCCTTTATTGGTTGGTTTAGGTAGATCATAAGGCATATCAAAAGGAATGTATCTATCTACATAAAAGCCTTTTTCGTTTAATGCTTTATCAAAAAGATTAATAGAATAAATATTGTAGTAAGATTCACGAAAATCAATATTTGAACCCATGCTTCTCGTATAATCCTTTATCTTAATTTCAGCATCTACATAACCGTCATAAAAAAGAGAAGTTACTACACCCCATTTGATATTTAATATCGATAATAATTCAATATACCTATTGTAGTTAGGTAGCCAAGACAAAGTTTGGAAGGAAAACAAAGCATCAGCATTATTTATTACCTCCATATTACCCTTCAAGCTTTCATTGGAATACAAATCAAACTGACAATATCTTGTATTTTCAATAGAAAACTTATTAGCAATCTCGATATAATTGGAGTTTAAATCAAGGCCAATAAATTTGCAATTAGGGAAGGCCTTAGCTAGATAATTAGTTACAGCACCACAACCACAGCCAAGATCTAATACCTTGGCTCTATTACTAATAAGTCGTTCTTTAACCAGAATATCAAGTAGTGATTTTGTATATTCTTTGGGTTCAGAATACTGCTTGAGGTGATATTCTAACTCCTTATCATCAATATTAAGCCACTCAAATCCGCTATTTTTTTCCAAATTCATTAAGTGTTTTATTTAAAATTTCAGCTTGCTTTTCCGCTTCACTGTAGTCCCAGTAATTCGTTTTTAGCTGAATCATACGAGGCTGCAAATATTCAGCATTAGGACATAACCCTAAAGAGTAGTTTTGAGTAATACTAGGTAAACTTTGAATCACATCTTGAAATAATGGCTCGTTATAAGATAACTTCCATGCTGCATAATAACCGTCACCTCCGTTGGACTTAAACAGTTTCTTAAACTCATACCAATCTTTTTCTGGGCGATCTGTCTGAAGAATCATACTAAAACTCCAATATGAGTTTGTGCAATACTCAGGAGTAAACTGTAAACGAACAAATTCAAAACCCTTTATTGCTTGCTTAAACAAATCTGCAGCTTTTACCCTAGGCATAACCAACTCTTCAGCTCTTTCTAACTGTCCAAGAACTACAGCCGCACAAAGCTCACTCATTCTATAATTGTATCCTAATGACACATGACGACTATAACTAGGGTCCTGTATATCTTCTCTTGTTATCTTACCCTGCTTTGCACTCACACCTGCATAACCGAGAGAGCTGAAGCGTCTTGCATTATTTGCAAATTGTTCATCTTTACAAACAAGCATTCCTCCTTCACCTGCAGTTAAATGTTTACTTGCTTGAAAACTAAAGCTTGAGAAATCACCAAATTCACCAACATACTTCCCCTTATATGTACTCAAAAAACATTCTGCATTATCCTCTATGAGATAAAGATTATACTCACTACATATTTTTAAAATTTCATCATACTCTGGAGATAAGCCGTAAAGAGCGACTGTCATAATTGCCTTAGTTCTATTTGTGATATTCTTCCTTATAGATTCAGGCGAGATATTGAAAGTGTTCATATCAACATCGGCAAATACGGGTATAGATCTATTTTGAAGAACAGCTAATGAAGTACTGCTCATTGTTAATGGGGGCACTATCACCTCGTCCCCTTCGCCTATACCAAGAGCTGCTAATGCAGTATGCAACGTAGCTGTACCATTTACATGTCCGATAGCAAAAGGCATATTTAACTTTTTTGCAAATGCAGCCTCGAGCTTATTATTATAGATGCTATTTTTTGATGTTTCAAAAGAATTATTCAAAACATCTTCAACATACTTTCTCTCTAATTGATCGATTCTTTTCATTTTAAATACATTTGACTTCTTTTAACATTTCTGTTTATATCAACAATCTCTGGATGATGATTAAGGTATTCAATTATTTCATCGAGCTTAACCAATCTACGTTCACAATCTAAGTTATTGTACAATTTCGAAATTAGGTCAAAATCTTCTTGAGTATCAAGAGTGAGCCTATAATGACTATAGTTTTCTGGACTTTTTAAATTATATTGAGAGAACAACTCATTATTCTTATAAAAGTGCTGCGTAACATGCTCTCGCTCAAACTCACTTGTGGAATTATTTTCTGCTTTAATAAGTGCATCCATTTTGAAAACCTCAACATCAAGGCCCTCGGGAAAAGTTGGCGGATTATTGTTTGCGCAGAAGTCAAGGTTTTTAGATATTAAAATTTCAATGCACTTATCAATTATTTCAGGATCTTTAAACGGGTCGTCAGAAGTGATACGCACAACTATATCAGCCTTATTCAGCTTAGCGGCGTTAAAAAACCTGTTTAACACGTTTTGCTCACTTCCTCTGAAACAATTAATATTTCTTTCCTTACAAAATTCAACAATTTTATCATCAGAAATACTTGTACTTGTCGCAACTACAATTTCATCTAATCGATTAGAAAATTTTAACCGATCAATAATCACTTCCAGAACTGTTTTTTTCCCAAGTTTCATTAGAACCTTTCCTGGTAGCCTTGAAGATGACATTCTAGCCTGAATAATAGCAATAATTTTCATGTTTATTTAAAGTGGCTTGAATGAAGGATCTACGTGTTTCACAATTAATTCTCTTATTTGCTCAACGGATAGCCAGTCAGTATTTGTACCTGAATTATACTTAAATCCTACAGGAACTCTTTTGGCTTTAAATAATTTCAAATATTCGTTCTCATCCCAGAATGGAGTCTGTGGAAGAATAGCATAGAATGTACCCAAATCTATTGTCGAAAAAGAGTCTGCTTCTGATATCATTTCTTCATGAATCTTTTCTCCTGGTCTTATGCCAACAATTGACGTATCTACACTTGGCGCTATCGCATTTGCTACGTCAGTAATTCGATATGAAGGAATTTTTGGCACTAGAATCTCTCCTCCCCATGCATTCTGCAATGCATATAAAACCATTTCAACTCCATCCGTCAAGGATATGTTGAATCTTGTCATCGCACTATCTGTAATAGGAAGAACTCCATCTTGTCTTTTTTTAATAAAGAATGGTATAACCGAGCCGTTTGACCCCATCACATTACCATACCTTACGACGCTAAATCTTATATCCTTCTTACCCTTGATATTATTTGCAGCTACAAATAATTTATCAGAAGTCAATTTAGTTGCACCATATAAATTAATTGGTGCACACGCTTTATCTGTGGAGAGTGCTACAACTCTTGATACAGATGTTTCCAATGATGCACGAATTATATTTTCAGCCCCGCCTATATTAGTTTTAACACATTCATCAGGGTTGAATTCAGCGATTGGCACATGCTTCATTGCTGCGGCATGAATAACAATATCAACATCATTTAATGCCCTTTTTAGTCTTTCATAATCACGCACATCGCCTATAAAGAATCTTATCTGTGGATATTGATTCTGAGGATATTCAAAAGCCATATGGAATTGCTTTTGCTCATCACGCGAATAAATTACCAGTCTTCTAATTCCTGGCCATTTATTGATTACATATTTCGTAAACGCTTTACCAAAAGAGCCTGTTCCGCCGGTAATCAAGATTGACTTGCCGTTTAAATCTAGTGAATTTAACATATGAATAATTGAAAGTTGAAATTATGACCTGCCGATACTTTCGTAGTGGTAGCCCAGTAAACGAATCTTATCTGTATCAAACACATTACGACCGTCGAAGATCACTTTGTGTTTCAATTTAGCATCCAGTTGCTCAAATTCCGGTGTTCTGAACTCGCTCCACTCTGTTGCGATGATCAATGCGTCTGCACCTTCCAATGCACTGTATTGGTCTTGAGCATACACCACTTTATCACCAATCTGCGCCTGTACGTTCGGCATGGCTTCCGGATCAAATGCTGTTACTGTGGCGCCTGCTTTCGTTAAGGCTTCAATCAAGTACAAAGCTGGTGCTTCGCGGATATCGTCTGTGTTAGGTTTGAAAGCCAATCCCCACAAAGCAAAATGTTTACCCTTAAGGTCGTTCTTGAAGTAGGCTTCAATCTTCGGCATCAGGTGTAGTTTCTGCTTCTCGTTCACCACTTCGACCGCTTTCAAAATCTTGAAGTCATAGCTCACCTCATCAGCAGATTTGATTAAAGCTTGTACATCTTTAGGGAAGCAGCTACCACCATAACCGATACCGGGGAATAAGAATCTTTTACCGATGCGTTCATCGCTACCGATACCTCTGCGCACCATGTCAACATCAGCACCCAATTTCTCGCACAACTGTGCGATCTCGTTCATGAAGGAAATCTTGGTGGCGAGGAATGAGTTGGCCGCGTACTTAGTTAATTCAGCAGATTTTTCATCCATAAAGATGATGGGATTTCCCTGACGCACAAATGGCGCGTACAATTCGCCCATCAGTTTTCTGGCTCTTTCAGAGTTCGTACCGATGACTACTCTATCCGGCTTCATGAAATCATCTACTGCTACACCCTCTCTTAAGAATTCAGGGTTACTCACTACATCAAATTCACCTGTGTAGTTTTCAGCAACAGCTTTATGCACTTTATCAGCAGTACCAACAGGCACAGTGCTCTTATCTACAATAACCTTATAGTCCTTTAATATCTTACCCAAGTCTGAAGCCACACCCAACACGTATTTGAGATCGGCAGAGCCGTCAGCACCCGGAGGTGTAGGTAGGGCCAAGAAGATGATCTGAGCATCTTCTATTCCTTCAGCCAGATTGGTCGTAAACTTGAGTCGACCTTCTTTCAGGTTGCGCAAGAAAATCTTCTCCAGTCCGGGCTCATAGATAGTGATCTGGCCATTAGAGAGCTTGTTAACTTTGTTGACGTCGATGTCCACGCAGGTTACCTTATTGCCTGTTTCAGCAAAACAAGTACCTGTTACCAATCCCACATATCCAGTTCCGATTACTGCTATTTTCATGCTAATTCTTTGATCCTCTTTTTAAGATACGTTGAACTATATGGATGTTTTCTACCATTATAATAGATACGAATGTCGTTATCCTCACAATATTGTTTACCGGTAAAGTGTTTATCAACATAATCTTCCCCAATAATTCTAACATGTATTTTAAAGGATTGCAATATTTCCATCAAATCTGCCTCAGTAGAATAAGGCACAATTTCATCTACAAAACGGCATGATTTTAGTTGTATATACCGCTCCACGATCGACTGAACGGGTTTATTTTTTTGTGGTCGATCTACAGTTGGGTCTATTTGCAATCCTACAATCAAATAATCACATTGACTTTTAGCCTCCTCCAACATTTTCAGATGTCCTGCATGCAAGACATCGAAACAACTAAATGTTATACCAACCAGCATAGTTAAATAATTAGTCGCTTGAATTGATTTGCCAATAAAAGTAAAATCATAGAAGCTGTACAAAATAACAATACTGACAATGCTATTATTATCGGTAATGAATATTTATTAACTTTTAGGGGTAAATGCGCCTGATCTACAATTTGAATTACTGGCGTCTCTTGACTCAAAGTAATTTTTGCTAGTTCTAAATTTTTTGTAGCCTCTGCATACATAGCCATCAAAACTCCTTTATCTCTAAGGTTAAGCTCAGTAGCAATAGAAGGCCTACCTTTGTATAATGGATTTATATCCATTGTACTATTAGAGATTTGCAATTGTACAGATTTGACAGTTTTGGTATTGAGTATATTCTCAATACTATCAACTCTCTTTTGTAAATTATTAACGGATTTTTGTTGCCGCAAAGTTTTAATATCGACGTATCGTTTAACCGCAAGATTTACTAAAACTTCTAAGTAAATTTTACTCAAGAGCTCGTCTTCAGTAGTAATACTAATTTCTATAAAATTAGCCTTTTTGTCTACTCTAGATACCATTAACTGCTCTTTATTAATATACTTAGTAATCAAAACCGTCAATAAGCTATCTTGTAGACGAGTATAGAGGCCTGTTGTATAATTACATGGAAAATTAACTATTCCGATCCTTCTATTATTTGCCCATTTACTTTTTAGCCCATGAGAAATTATATATTTATCAGCAATTGACATTTTACTAATGCTATCAAATTGGCTAGTTAGTACTTCCCTAGCCAAAGATTCGCTTTTGAAATAATGTATTATGTTATCACCAGAAATTAATCCTGAGCCTGAATTAGAACCAAAATCAAAGCCGAACTGACCAGCTAAAGAAGCTAATCCACCTAAATTTCCACTGCTTTTATTATCTTCCACTACAAAAGTGGTTCTAGCAGTATATGTAATCGGCTTCATCCAAACATAAATAAAACCTGTAGCGCCGCCCAAAAGGCCTGCAACAGCTATCTTCCACCACTGAGTTTTCAGGTAGGCAATCCATTCCCTGATTTTTTGAACCAATTCTTTCAGGCTGATTTCGTCAGAGCCATTCATTTGTTGTTGTTCTGTCATCAGCAAATTATTTCGTTAGATTGGAAATTGTAATCACCATCGTAGCTAATGTAGCTAACCCAGTAGTAATACCTAATATCTCTGCAGTAGATAATTTTCTACCTTCTTTCTTCACCGGCACATAGACTTCAGAACCAGGTTTTACCGTTGGATAGGTAGTAAAGAACAAAAACTTGCGTGTACTTTTTACTTCCCCATTCGGGTAAACCACATAGGCTTTGCGCTTTTGTCCTTCAGGCAACACACCACCCGATTCACGAATGACTTGTCTTACCGATAAGCCACTTCTGTAGACAATCTTTTTAGGGAAATACACGCCACTGAAGGTCTGTACGGTTTGTACCTCCTTGGGCACTTTCAGGATATCTCCTTCCTGCAATACCACATCATAGACAGAACCGGGGCGGTCTAAAGCTTCTTGCAAACGAATACCCACAATCTTCAAATCATCTCTCAGGGTAGAATCTGCCTGCTTGGCTTTGATGGTATCACTAAAAGTTGCTTTTAAGGTAGCAATCTTATTCTTTAGCAGTACAGTGTCATTGTTACTCAAGTTCTCAAAAGTCTTACGTAACAAGAAAGCACCTTCTGCATAAGCGCCCTGTTTCAATCCGCCGGCACGGCGCATCAAATCACTCAATCTCTCCTTACTGCTGCTAATCACATAGGGGCCGGGATACAATACTTCTCCTTCTACCTGTACTTGTACCTGCTCTTTATATACAGGGGATTTACGTACTGTTACGATGTCAAATGCTTTGAGTTGGGTATTGATGTCCTGCGCAGCACCGGGCTTGCTTAAATCAACAGTTAAGACAGTTGCATATACAGGCGACTCACTGGCGGCTGTTGAATCCTTGATTCTACGAGCCACTTCAATTACTTTATTGGTGGCGCCATCTCTGTAACCATTGGCCATCAAAACCAGGTCCTGCACCTGCATACCTTCTGCATAGTTGAAACGTGCAGGCGCATTCACTTCCCCACGAATCTCCACTGTATAAGGCTCACGGATTTCTTTTAAAGAAAATACCTTTACAGAATCTTCTCGTCTTAAGTTGATATTCAACCTACCACTCAACACATCATTCAGGTTCACATCCTGCAACTCAGGGGTAAAATCTTCTTTCAAACGATACACCACCGCTCTTTCGCGATAAGCTTCTTCTTTAGGCTTTGCTAAAGCCAATAAATCTTTGAGCGTAGGAATATTGTCGGTTGAGTAGTTACCCGGGAAATATACAGCACCTGCAATGGATACTTTGTTCCTAAAACTCTCAGCAGTTTGATCAATCTGAATTTTATCGCCGGTTACTAAAGAGAACTCATTCCAATTAGACTCGTTAATGGTAAATGTCTCTTTGTTTTGTTTACCAAATCGTTCAATTCGAACAAAAGCTTTATTCGCGTTATCTGCCAGTCCGCCCGCATATTGCAGGGCCATGCTCAATTTTTCTGGAGCAGACAGTTCATAGATGGCGGGGCGCTTTACTGCACCATTGATTTCCACGCGTGTGGTGTAAGGCGCTACACGAATCACGTCATCATCCTGCAATACTTTATTGGCACGCAGATCACCTTTCAGCAAATAATCGTACAAATCAAATTTGCTGATGGTCTTACCATCACGAATCAATTCAATATTCCTGTATGAACCAATTAGGGTTGGTCCGCCGGAAGCATATAATGCATTAGCAATCGTTGCCAGAGATGATAAGGTATAAGTACCCGGCTGGCGGATTTCTCCAATCAGGTTTACACGGATACTGCGGATTTGTCCCAAAGACAATTGCAAACTGGTGTTACCAGATTTCAGTCCGGGATAAATTTTGCTAATGGTTTGTGTAATACGCGCTTTGGCTTCTTCAATGCTGAGGCCGGCCACACGGATGGGACCAATATTGGGATAACGGATATTGCCCTCAGGATTCACTTTTAGGGTTTGGGCCTTATCGGAGTAACCGTAAATATCAATCTTCAACTCATCCCCAAAGCCAATGACATAGTTACGGGGTGTGGGGATATTGACATTGGGTTCGAAACTGAGGTTTTCTTTGGTAAAGAGCTCTGAACCAAAAATGGTGAGGCCATTGATCTTGTCGGGCTGACTGCGTGGTGCCACTGTAGGGAAGGCTTTACGGTCAGCCGACTTTTCAGTATTAGCTGCAGGCGCACTATTACTACCCTGCATACCTGTCATAGATTGTGCGCGGGACCTGAGTTTCGCGATCTGATCGTCTGTTAAACCTCTTTCCTTGGCTTTGGCCACAAGTTCAGCTTCCGACAAACCCATTAAACCGCTGGACTGCATGAATTGCATCAGTTGTTGGTCTGAAAGGGCGTCGATATTGAAATTGTTGGGAAGCTGCGCGCTTGCGGCGAGAAAAGAGAGGGCAGCGATCAGCGCGAGAAGTCCCTTTTTGAATTTTGTCATGGATATAAGCTTTAGATAGCTCCGCCACGCAACTCACACTCGTAAAGGGGGCGCTTACGTAGAATTGCTGAATAGAAGAAAGTGCTGCAAATATATAGCTGTGGGGCTTAGTTGACTCATTTGTTTAGGCTTTTTTTTCACATCGAAAATGTTTATTACTAAGCGGTTAGGGGG
>JACCDH011515835.1_pt1 | contig 22499 bp, 19 predicted proteins | sample 7442481 | NCBI WGS metagenome assembly JACCDH01 (sample SAMN15323433, study PRJNA562643) | freshwater metagenome | isolation source: river surface water | place: USA:Blue River Watershed | collected 2017-08-15
GCAGCAAACAAGGCTGTAAATCGGTGATTAGCGCAGCTTGGTAGCGCACTTGGTTTGGGTCCAAGGGGTCGCAAGTTCGAATCTTGCATCACCGACCATATCCTTCAACAATAAATCTGGCTTTTGCCGGATTTTTTTGTTTTTAGAGCTTTAAAATTATCGCTGAAAATGTCGTGGTGTTTTTCGCCAATCGCCAATCGCCAATCGCCATACCATTGAATTGATTGATATATCACAAGGGCTTCCTAGCTCTAGGCCTTTACAGGTAAAGCTATTACCCAATCACGCGATTAAAGGCTCCATTTATCCGCAAATCAAACGATTGCTCAATCTAACCAATCGCGACATCGTCCAATCGCAATGCCTGTTCTCAGCTGTTATTATCATGCGAAAGACAGCAGATGTCTTGCATAGCCACGAATAATAAAAAACCCGCCGAAGCGGGTTTTAAGTCAAAAACTTTTAAGGTCTTTACTGAAATGCTAAGCAGCTTGTTCAGTGGTTACCGTCTGCTGATTTAGCAGCGACTTGTCAGCCATTAAATCAGCTGGGTCGAAATCATCCACGTTAATGGTTTTCAGACGGCCTTGCTCAGCAACACGGAGCTTCTCTGCTTCTGCTGCTGTTAACACGCCTAAGCTTAGGCCCAGTTCTGCCACTTCGTTTAAACGGTAGAACGGCAGGCGCTTGTTGGCCGCATGCATCACTTTGTCGAATAATGGTTCAGCTGCTAGAATGTCTGCAAACGCTTTTTCCAGTTCTCCTAACAAGTTGTTTGGCTCTTGAGTCAGGTACAAGTGATGACCTAAACGGCTACGAGCTTCGCAAGGCGTTTGCATGATCCGCGCAACTTGATGATCGGTTTGATCCGACGGACGACGTAAAGTACGGCCCCATGGGAATACCACGCGCTTCAGTACCACTCCTGCGATGCGGCTTGGGAAGTTGTCGAACAACTCATCTAATGCGGTTTGCGCACGGAATAAGTTGTCTTCACAGCCCCATTTCACCAGTGGCAAGTCTTGTACCTGACGGCCTTCATCGTTGTAACGTTTTAAGATGGCTGAGGTGATATACAACATCGACAGGATATCGCCTAAGCGCGCAGAAATGCGCTCGCGACGTTTTAAATCACCACCTAAAGTTGCCATTGCCACGTCAGACATTAAGGCTAAAGCCGCGCTAAAACGATTCATTTGCTTGTAGTAACGAGCCGTCTCATCGTTCACAGGGGCAGAGCTGAATGCTGAATTCGTCAGTGATAACCAGAACGTGCGGAAGAAATTGCTGATGCTAAAACCGATATGGCCAAATAAAGCTCTATCGAATGCCGTCACTGCAGCGCGTTGATCTTCCAATTGCGCGGCTTGTAATTCAGCTAACACAAAAGGATGGCAGCGGATCGCACCTTGACCATAAATGATCATGTTCCGAGTCAAAATGTTCGCACCTTCCACTGTAATAGCAACTGGGGCGCCTTGATAACCACGGGCAAGATAGTTATTTGGGCCCATACAAATACCTTTACCGCCGTGCACGTCCATCGCATCGATGATCGCTTGGCGCATGCGCTCGGTCATGTGGTATTTAGTAATGGCAGAAATCACAGATGGCTTTTCACCAAGGTCGATTGAGCCGACCGACATCGTGGTTGAGGCATCCGCCATATAGGCGTAACCACCCACGCGCGCCATTGCTTCTTCCACGCCTTCCATTTTACCGATCGGTAATTTGAATTGGCGACGGATGCGAGCATAAGCACCTGTGGCTAAAGCAGCGGCTTTGATACCACCTGTACTATTTGACGGTAAGGTAATGGCACGGCCAACGGATAGACATTCAACCAGCATACGCCAGCCTTGGCCTGCCATCGATGGGCCACCAATGATGTAATCGAGTGGCACAAATACGCCTTCACCTTGGGTTGGACCATTTTGGAATGGCACGTTTAATGGGAAGTGACGACGGCCAATTTTAACACCATCAGTATCGGTTGGAATAAGAGCACAAGTAATGCCTAAATCAGTTTTATCACCTAATAGGCCATCAGGATCTTGTAATTTAAATGCTAAACCCAACACGGTCGCGATTGGCGCTAAAGTGATATAGCGCTTGTTCCAAGTTAAGCGCATGCCGACAATTTCTTTGCCTTGCCACATGCCTTTACAGACGACGCCAAAGTCAGGGATCGAACCGGCGTCCGAACCTGCTTCTGGGCTGGTTAAAGCAAAGCAAGGAACTTCAAGGCCTTTAGCTAACCTTGGTAAATAATAATCTTGTTGTTCAGGTGTGCCGTAGTGTTGTAACAACTCGCCAGGGCCTAATGAGTTCGGAACCCCAACAATAGAACTTAACACCATGCTTTTACTGGTCAGTTTCTGTAAGACACAAGATTGGGCATAAGCAGAAAATTCAAGTCCACCGTATTTCTTTTTGATGATCATGGCAAAGAAGCCTTCATCTTTCAGATATTGGTAAACTTCCGGCGATAAGTCAGCACGGTCATGGGTTGTATGCCAATCGTCCACCATCCGCAATAACGTTTCAACAGGACCGTCTAAGAATGCTTGCTCTTCCGCGCTTAAACGTGGTTTTGGAAAGTTATGTAACTTGTGCCAATCCGGGTTACCGCGGAACAAGTCACCTTCCCACCAAGTCGTACCGGCATCAATGGCTTCTTTCTCGGTCGTTGACATTTCCGGCATGATGGTGCGGTAAAGCTTCAACAGAGGTTTGGTGATGTATTGCTGACGAATGCTGGCAATATTTAATGGTAAAGCCACGACAGCAAAAATAACCCAGCTAACTAAGCCTGCGGTACCTTGCCAACTGGCAGCGCCCAAAATGACTGCGATCACCGCAGTGAATAAGGTTAAACTTGCTCGGTGGTATGCGAGTACACCGATTGCACTGAGCAATATGGCAATAAAAATTAAAGTTTCCATCTATGTCTCCTGATAAGAGGTCTGACCACTAACCGTTATAGGGTAAAGTGGTTAATGCAAAGATGCAAGTGATTCCAAATGAGTGTAGTTGATAATCTGTCAATTTTTGTTTAATCCACTGAGTTTCAACCCACTCAAAATCGTTAAATGCTGAAGTTGAACTTTTGCATTTATCCGAAGCTCCTGTTTTTTCTACGGCTGAATAACCGATTTGGACTTGAAGCACTCGCCAGCACACTGGTATCGTGTCGTTTTGAGTTGAGGTATGTGTTCGCGTTATGTGTGAATTGTTGGGAATGTCGGCCAATGTTCCGACCGATATTTGCTTTAGTTTTAAAGGCCTTAAGGAAAGGGGAGGCAATACAGGCCCACACAAAGATGGCTGGGGTATTGCATTTTATCAAGGCAAAGGGGTGACAACCTTTAAAGACGCTCAAGCGAGCCATAACTCTAAAGTTGCTGATTTAGTCAGTGATTATCCTATCAAAAGCACCACTGTGGTTGCCCATGTCCGTCAAGCCAATCGCGGGCGGGTTGCTCTGGAGAACACTCATCCCTTTACTCGGGAACTCTGGGGCCGTTATTGGACCTACGCTCATAATGGTCAATTGGCTGATTATAAACAATTACCCTATTCACGGTTTGTCCCAGTAGGTACGACTGACAGTGAGCGCGCTTTTTGTTTTATTTTGTCTGAGTTGGCAAAAAAATTCCCTGAAGGACCAAAAAGTCGCCCACAAATGTTCCGTTTTGTCAAAAAGTTAGCGGATATCCTGCGGCAACAAGGCGTGTTCAATTTACTATTAAGTGATGGTGAATATTTGTTTTGTTACTGCACAACCAAATTGCATTTCATCACTCGAAGGGCTCCTTTTGGTCAAGCCCGATTATCCGATGTTGATGTCGATATCGATTTTGCGATGGAAACTACGCCAAAAGACGTAGTCACTATTATCGCGACATTGCCGTTGACTTGTAATGAAGCGTGGCAAGCCATGTCGACCGGGGAAGCTAGATTATTTAAGCGAGGAGAGTGCATCGGCCATTGGTGATCGATGCACTGTTCAGAGACTGATGTTATTGCTGAAAACTGACTAATTGCACATCGAATTGTTCGACATTTTCCTCAGATTGCCAAAGTCTAACCAACATATAATCGAGTTCTGGCGCCACCCACGCAAATACTTGCTTATCAGGGTTTTGACCGTAACGTTCAATTCGTAATGCTTTGACTTTGCCATAAGGCAGTGATAACCACTCTTCAGTGGTTACTTTGTATTTATATTCTCTTGGGTTGCCATCGCGATTCAGCACTTGATAAACAAAATCGGTTTTACCCGCTTGAATATCCAACACAATTTGGGTGTGGTAACTCAGCGGATCTAACCAATTTTCCTGCCATTCAATCTTTTGCGGCTTATGTTTTTTGCCAACACTCAGTGTTTTTTGCAGGCGATCAAGATTTAACTCATAGTGGCGATTCGGCCCTGAACCCGATCGTTGCATTAAATAGTGGGTGGTTTTTAACTGGCCATTTTCGACCGCAAAACGACTCAGTTCGGTGCGTTCATCACTAAAAACCAACCAATCAATCTCACTTTTGTAACCGAGTTCATAGCCTTGTTCAGTCTTTTTCAGATAACGCTCCGCTGTACCATGTTGTTTGCCAGAGCGGAATACTTGGTATTGCGCGGTAAAGGGTTTGAGCGGTGTCGCTGTCACAGTGGTGTCCGCTGCCGGCGCATTCATTGCCGCAGACTGTGCTGGGTTATTGGATTCTTGAGCAAAAATGAATGGGGAAAATAAACAAATAAATGACGCCGTTAGGCGCCATTGTCTAGTCTTGCGGTTCATCATCGGCATATCCATGTTTAGATAGAACTTGTCCATCTAACAATGCCTGATCCTCTCGCTGTTGTAAACGGTCCTGACAAAACCAGCGCACAACTAAAGGGTAAATCCGATGTTCTTGTTCGTGTACTCTGGCTGCAACCAATGTGGCATCATCGCCAGCAAAAATTGGCACTTTGGCTTGCAACACAACGGGGCCACCATCCAGTTCTGCCGTGACAAAATGGACGCTGCAGCCATGCTCTTTATCCCCAGCATCAATCGCCCGCTGATGAGTATTTAACCCTTGATATTTCGGCAGTAATGACGGGTGGATATTCAGTAATCGACCTTGATAATGCGCGACAAAATCCGCCGTTAAAATTCGCATAAAGCCAGCTAATACCACCAAGTCTGGCGCGAATTCATCGATTTTTGCCATCAATGCCACATCATAACTTTGACGATCAGAGAAGCTTTTATGATCTAATACCAAGGCAGGCACACCCGCGTGTTGAGCTCGCTCCAGTCCATAAACGCCCGCTTTATTCGAAATGACCGCGGCAACGCGCCCGGCGATAAAACCGGACGCGACGGCGTCAAGAATTGCTTGCAGGTTTGAACCACTGCCTGAAATCAAGACAACAATTGATTTCATTGAAATTAGCCGTTCACGCCAGGAATGATCACCTGAGCTTCACCCTCGGCAGCTGTTTGGATTTCCCCTAAATGCCAAGCAGTTTCACCCGCTTCATTTAAGAAATTCAACGCAGCTTGCAGATTTTCTGGGCTCACCACCACAATCATACCGACACCACAGTTAAAGGTGCGATACATTTCATGCCGAGTGACATTGCCTTGTTGTTGTAACCAATCAAAAATGGCAGGCCATTGATAGCTTTGTTCGTTACAAACGGCTTTGGTATTCGCTGGTAACACACGAGGAATATTTTCCCAGAAACCGCCGCCCGTGATATGACATAAAGCATGCACTGGCAACGTTTTGATCAGTGCCAGTAAGTTTTTGACATAAATGCGGGTTGGGGCCATCAAATGATCGGCTAAGGTTTTACCGGCTAACAGGGTATCAGTCGGTTGGCCACTCACTTCTAAAATCTTACGAATGAGCGAAAAGCCATTGGAATGTGGGCCTGACGAAGCCAGAGCAATAATTTGATCACCTGCTTTGACTTTACTGCCATCAATGATGTCGGCTTTTTCGACCACACCAACACAGAAACCAGCGATATCGTAGTCACCCGTGTGATACATACCTGGCATTTCAGCAGTTTCGCCACCTACTAATGAGCAGCCTGATTGTAAACAGCCTTCAGCGATGCCATGCACAACGTCCGATGCAGTATCGACATCTAATTTGCCAGTGGCGTAATAGTCTAAAAAGAATAATGGTTCAGCGCCTTGCACCACGATATCGTTGACGCACATCGCCACTAAATCGATGCCCACAGAGTCATGACGTTTTAAATCAATCGCTAAACGCAATTTGGTGCCAACGCCATCAGTGCCAGAAACTAGAACAGGTTCTTTGTAGCCGGCAGGAATTTGGCACATTGCGCCGAATCCACCGAGTCCGCCAATCACCTCTTTACGGGTAGTGCGCTTTACCGCGCCTTTGATCCTGTCAACTAACGCTTCACCCGCGTCAATATCTACCCCTGCGTCTTTGTAGCTTAATGAAGTTTTTTGCTCGCTCACGGCTATCCTCGATGGCTTATTTAAACAGGTTTAAAAAATCGGCGGCATTTTACCCTGTTTGCCGGCAAGACAAAAGGATTAAAGGAAAGATCTCAAGACAAAGCGGAGCAGTTTTGCTTTTCACTTAGGCTTTATGCCGAAGACAATTTAAGACTTGCCATGTTCCGCTAACAAAATTTGCTTTAGTTGCCGACCGCCTGGGCCCAATTTATCTTCTTTGGGCACAATTAAAGACAGTGGGATCAGGCGTTCTGAGCTTTGTTTTAATTGGAGTCGGACAAGACTGCCACTCTTAATTGCATCCTCGACCAAAAAATCGGGCATCCAACAAAAACCCAAACCTTGGCGCACAATATCCAAGGCATCATAGAAATTATTGACGGTCCAGCGTTGCTCGGCTTTTAACCAACCGCCTTTTTCGTCAGGGCGAGCGGCTGTGTCACGGATCACAATTTGCAAATGTTGACTCAGTTCTTCAGCGTCTAAATCAGCAATTTGCGTCAACGGATGCAGCGCGGCACACACTAACACCAATGAAGTGTTCCAAATAGGCTCGCCCAAAAAGCCTTTAGGGATCACCCCAGCTGCTGCAATGACTAGATCCGCCTTGGCCTCGACAATCATTTCAGATGTGCCAGTAATCACGGTATCAATGATTTGAATGCGACTGCCGCGCGATAAGGGATGAAACTTGGCCAGAGCCCGATACAGCTTTTCTTTCGGATAAATGATCTCTACGGCGATTTTAATTTCGGGCTCCCAACCCATATCAATGTTGGCAGCCAGTAATTCCAAATCTTCAATGTTTTGCGTCAAGATGCGCGAGCGACGCAACATGACTTCACCTGCCGGCGTTAAATAGGCTTTTCGGCCATTGACGGCCAATAATTCAACGCCGAGTTGGTTTTGCAGTTTAGCGACGGCGTGGTTCAAGCTGGACTGACTTTTATTAAGCATCTCGGCCGCTTGGGCATAACCGCCGGCATCAACGACTGCTTGTAATATTCGCCATTGTTCAAGTGTTGATTTCGGACGGTATGGCATGTTAGCAATTCCTATCGCAAAGAAGCCCTAGGCGGTGGCAATAATCACTGCTCGAAGCGGGGCTGGGTAACCTTCAATGGTTTTACTCTGATCGTTTGGATCTAAAAAATCAACTAAACTTTCATTTTCCATCCAAGCTGTTTTGCGTTGTTCGTCAAGGCTGGTTTGGTTGATATCAACAACCTTTACATCGCGAAAACCAAGGCGGTTGAGCCATAACGTCAGTGCGGCACAACTTGGAATAAACCAAACATTCCGCATTTTGGCATAGCGGTCTGTTGGCACTAAACTGGTATGTTCATCGCCCGGCACCACCAAGGTCTCCAACACCAGTTGGCCGCCAGGGCGTAGCTGATTTTTTAATTGTTGTAAAAAATCGATAGGGGAGCGGCGGTGATATAAAACGCCCATGGAAAATACGGTGTCAAAGGCTTTTAAGGCTGGCATATCGTCGATGCCAATCGGTAATAAATTCACCGCAGGATCAGGGTTGTAGTGTTTTATGGCTTCAAACTGGCAATAAAATAATTGGCTCGGGTCAATGCCGACCACAAATTCAGCGCCAGCCCCGCGCATGCGCCATAAGTGATAACCACTGCCACAGCCGACATCCAGGACATAACGATGTTTGAGATCGGCTAAGTGGGGGAGTACGCGGTCCCACTTCCAATCAGAACGCCATTCGGTGTCGATTTCTAAACCAAACAGATTAAAAGGGCCTTTGCGCCAAGGCATTAATTGCTTCAACAATACTTCAAGACGTTGCATAGCACCTGACGAGAGTTGATCCTTGCCACCAATTTCGACCGCAGTTTTGAGGTTGACTTCATCGGTCGGGCAATTAGGTAAATTCGCCAATACCTTTTGCCATTGTTTGAAATCGCCATGTAAGGTTTCTTGCTGCCAATGACTCAACTGTGCCGGCAGAGTTTCCAGCCATGCACTTAATTTATTTTGCGCAATTTGACTGTAAAAAGAATTAAATGAGGTCAAGTTGAGACTCCGGCTGTTTGATGGCAACCATGGAACAAAAATTAAAACATTGGAACCAAAGGGTAGAGACAGCAAAACCCGCATTTGCAAAGCGAGTTTGATGCTCGGCGATGGTATCTGGACGCATCACGTTTTCTAAAGCAGTGCGTTTTTGACTGATTTCTAACTCGGAATAGCCATTGGCTCGCTTAAAATCATGATGTAAATCAATCAATAACTCATGGGTATGCTGCTCATCCAACACAATCTTTTCAGACAAGATAAAAATGCCACCCGGTTTTAAACCTTGGTAGATTTTTGCGACTAGCGCATCACGATCTTGTTTGGGTAAAAACTGTAACGTGAAATTACTCACCACCACGGCAGCATTTTCAATCGGCACTGCGCGGATATCAGCTAAACAAACTTCCAACGGCACCGCGGATTTAAAAGCCTGCAAGTGTAATTTACAACGCTCAACCATGGCAGGACTATTATCAACTGCAATGATTTTGCTGTGTTCGTCAGTGAGTTGTCTGCGCATGGCTAGACTGGCCGCGCCTAGGGAACAGCCTAAATCATAATAGTGACTATTCGCTTGCTGATATCGTGCAGTCAGCTTACCAATGGTTTGAATGATAGTTTGATAACCAGGCACTGAGCGCTGGATCATGTCGGGAAAAACTTCAGCCACCGTTGCGTCAAAACAGAAATCCTGCACTTGCGCTAAGGGTTCGGCATAAATGGCATCTTTTTGCATACAAGTCACATAAACCTGAAGAGTTATTCAGTATTTTAACCGAAACTGTCTGGAGTTGTCGCCTAGATGTTTAAGGCCTCTAAAGCGAGTGGATTACAGATGCTGCAAGTGTTCAGTTTAAAATAATCCCGGTTGGATCGGATTGAGTTCCTCAGGCCATGGGGCAAGCACGGGATGTGATATCCCTGTCAGTTGCCGCAGATCTTCGGCAAATTGCCTAGCGAGCAAAGGTGCCAGCCGATTATCTGGCGTATGAAAAAATGCATAGGGGGTTTTACCTGCTAAAAGCCACTGCTGCATTTTATTCAGCCAAGGCTGATAAAAATTTCGGTTATGCGCTAAATCGTCAGTGCCAATGAAGCGAAAAGCAGGTCGCGAGGTGAGTGCTACGACATGAACTGGCAACCGAGGTTTTTTCGCCTGCGCCTCTATCAGTTCTGCGGTCGTTGCAGGAACAGCAAATAACGCGCGACTGTCAAAACACATTCGCTCACTACCGACAGTTCGCAGCACCTGATGGAGCGCTTGTTCATGATGAGCTTTGTCAAAGAAATTGTTGTGCCGCACTTCAACGCAGCAAGGGGCAAAATTATGAATTTCCTGCACAAATTCATGCAACATGCTAAGGTCATTGAGTGGGTTATTTTGCGAAAATTGCAGGTGGATAAAACCAAGCTGTGCTTGCAGAGGCTGAATTAAGGCAAGCCATTGCCGCAGTTTGATGAGGGCATCGGCTTGGATCTGATGACTCAATCGTTTTGGAACTTTAAGGCTAAAGCGAAAATCGCTAGGCACGGCAGCAGCCCAACGTAAAATAGTGTCGGGATTCGGATCGGCATAAAAGGTCGTATTGCCCTCGACTGTATTGAAATATCGACTGTAGTGGGCTAAAAAATCACTGGAGCGGCTATTACTTGGAAATAAATTCGCTTTCCATCGGTCGTTCGCCCACATCGGGCAACCTAAGAAATACACAATCAGGCATCCTATTGATTAGGGCTTTATAGAGTTTTGGCAAATAAATGTTCTTCGAGCCAACCGAGCTTGTAACACTGAGAAATAAATTTGAAGCATATTACACTGATTTTTTCCTGCTGGATCTGCTTGCTGTGGCCTAATTTACTAAAGGCAACACCACTTGCAGTTTCCTATCAATCAACCCAAGTCATTCTTGCTGATGATATGTATCCATATGCATATCATACAGAGCAAGGTCTACCCGCGGGGCTTTTGGTTGATTATTGGCAAGAATTAGCTCTTGTTGGCGATTTTAAACTAGATATTAAAATTGTGCCGAGGACGCAGATCTCTGTGTTGTCTTCGGAAAATAAATTTCAAGTGATTGGTGGTTTGACGCGAAATGCTGAACGTGAGCGAAAGTTTCTTCTAGGCGAAAGTTTCATTGATATTTACACCAACGTCTTTATTCACCGCGATTTGCCCCAGCTAAGTCGGTTAGAGCAGTTGCAACCTCTAGTCATTGGGGTATTAGCGCACTCAAGCCATATTCCTGCCTTGAAAGAAAAAATTCCAGATGTCGTCATTCGCGAATATGAAACCAGTGATGAGCTGTATGACGCGGCTTTGAATGGTGAAATCCGTGCTTTTACCGGGCTTGATAGGCTAACCCCAAGATATCATGACGCGAAACGACTGGTAGAGGCATTCCCACTCTATAAAAAGCTGCCGCTGCAAAAAATCGATTTTACTTATGCGGTTCGACAAGACCTGCCTGAATTAGCTGCAAAAATCACAAAAGCGAGAGCAAACTTACCCGCAAATTTAATGGATAAATTGCAAAGACGATGGTTAAGTGGCGTCAGTAACGAACAAACATTGTTGATCGCTTTATCCGTCGGCAATCCCCCCTTGATGAATGTCTCATTAAGCGGCGAGCCTCAGGGATTGTTGGTTGATTTGTGGCAACTATGGTCAGATGTTACCGGAACTCCAATCGCTTTTATTCCAGACAGTTCTATGGCTGGTCTCAAAGCTCTGCAGTTAGGCCGAATCGACCTTCACATGGGGTTTCCTGTCAATGCAGCAATTCCAGAACAAACCATGTCTGCATATGAAAGCTATAAAATCCAATCGTCCTTTTATTATCCCAAACATACCCCAATCAATGATCTCAGTGACGCAACGTTGCCAATTGGCCTTTTCAAGATTTCTTCTTACGATTCAGCTCTGCGGGAAAAAGCGCCACTCAAAGAAATTTTGCGTTTTGCGAGGCTTGAAGACATGTTGCAGGCGTTAGATCGCCGGCAAATTTCTGGTTTTTTTGCCGCAGATCTAATCATGCAAGAGCGAGTGCTCAAAGAACAACAGTCGGAATTTTCCAAACTTGAGCATCCAACTTTCAGTTCAGCTCTGCATGTTTTAGTGCAACAAGGCAATCAACGGCTTGCTGATAAAATCCAGCAAGGGTTTGAAATGATTTCGCAAGATCAGCTGGAAGCCATTGAAAAAAAATGGATTAGCGATCCAAGTCAGCGTTATTTTCAGCAATTTCGCTTACAAGTTCCTTTCTCCGCTGAGCAACAAAAATGGTTGAGTCAACACAATGAACTCCGTATCGGCATCATGGCAAATTGGGCACCTATTGAATTTGTAGATGAGCAAGGATCACCGCAAGGCGTCACTTATGAATTGTTAAAATTAGTGCAAGAACGTACAGGGATCCGCTTTAAATTTGTTCCGTATGAGGAATGGTCTGATATGTATGAGGATTTTAAAGGTGGTCAGCTTGATTTGGCCATGCATTTGGCCCAAACCCCTGAAAGAAAAGCATTTGCTGAATTTACGCATGATTTTTGGCCATTACGCTGGACCTTGGCAAGTTCTGGGGATATTTCTGCAATTACATCATTAAAACAATTAGCGGGTAAAAAAGTAGCGGTAAAAAAGGAATACCAAATTATCCATTTTTTACAAAAGAATTTTCCTGAAATTTTGGTTGTGCCTGTTAAAAATCAACAGCAAGCGATTGAATACATTCATAATGGCGATGCTGAATTTCTAATTGATAGTTTTTTTGCTATTGGAAATATGTTGCGTCAACGCGAGTATGCCAACTTCCGGATGCATTTACCGGATGACATGCCGACTTATCCGACTACGTTGGCAGTGCGCCATCCTTCGAAAGAATTAATGGCGATTTTGAACAAAGGATTTCGGACCTTAAGTAATGAAGATCGCCAGCAAATCACTGATCGCTGGTTAGTCCAGCAGCCGAATGTGCAGTCGAGCTCAGATCGTCGCTATACGACAGTGGTTCAAGTGATTTTGGCAATTACACTGCTCGTTGTTTTAGTAATTTTCTGGAATTTATCATTACGGCGAGAAGTCGGGTTGCGTCGAACGATGGAAGAGCAAATGCGCTTTATGGCCAGTCATGATGATTTAACCAAACTGGCAAACCGCAATTTACTGCAAGAGCGACTAACGCAAGCGATTTATCAACATGCAAGACATCAAGAGAAACTTGCGTTGATGTTCATCGATTTAGATGGTTTTAAAGCAGTGAATGATCAATTTGGTCATCATGTCGGGGATGAACTGTTAGTGCATGTTGCTGAGATCCTCACCAGATGTGTGCGCAAAAGTGACACGGTCGCTCGGTTTGGTGGTGATGAGTTTGTGATTTTATTAACGGGCTTAGTTGATAGGGATGATGCTGCGATTGTGGCGGAGAAGATATTGCATCAGCTCAGTTTTCCAATTGGTTTGTCGACATGCCAAGCGCAAATTAATGCAAGTATTGGCATTGCACTTTATCCAGATGATGGGACTGATGAAAGCCAAATGTTAAAAATTGCCGATGGTCTAATGTATCTTGCCAAAGATGCAGGCAAAGGCCGCTATCGTTTTCGATCGCAATAGCCGTGACATTAAGCGCCATTTCTATATAATTAGCGCTCATTTTTAGCGTTAAGCGTAATTTCCGGGTTAAAAGGATCAGTGCATGCGTAGCCATTATTGCGGTTTGTTAAACGCACAACATGTTGGGCAACAAGTTTCTTTGTGCGGTTGGATCAATCGTCGTCGTGATTTAGGTGGGTTAATATTTGTTGATTTGCGTGACCGTGAAGGGTTAGTGCAAGTATTTTTTGATCCAGATTTAACTGAATTGTTCCAAGATGCGGCCCAATTACGCGGCGAATATTGTGTGCAAATTACTGGTACCGTGCGCGCCCGCCCTGAGTCACAAGTGAATACTGAAATGGCGACAGGTGCAGTTGAAGTGTATGCATCGAGTTTAGTGATTCTGAATAAATCGCCAGCTCTGCCTTTAGATTTCAATCAAAACAACTCAGAAGAGCAACGTCTAAAATATCGCTATTTAGATTTACGTCGTCCGTTGATGAGTGACCGCTTGAAATTCCGCGCGAAAGTGACCAGCTTTGTGCGTAATTTCATGGATAGCCATGGTTTTATGGATATTGAAACGCCGATCCTGACCAAAGCGACGCCAGAAGGTGCGCGTGATTATTTGGTGCCAAGTCGCACCCACAAAGGTCAATTCTTTGCGTTGCCGCAATCTCCTCAATTGTTCAAACAGTTATTAATGATGGCGGGCATGGATCGGTATTATCAAATCGTGAAATGTTTCCGTGATGAGGACTTGCGCGCGGATCGTCAACCTGAATTCACCCAAATTGATATTGAAACCAGCTTTATGACATCAGACCAAGTGATGGCAGTCACTGAAGAAATGGTGGTTTCGATGTTCAAAGCGATGTTGAACGTTGATTTAGGCGTTTTACCTCGGATGACCTACAACGAAGCAATGCGTTTGTATGGTTCTGATAAGCCTGATTTACGTAACCCAATGCAATTTGTTGATGTCGCCGATTTATTAAAATCAGTTGATTTTAAAGTTTTCTCAGGCCCAGCTAACGATCCGAAAGGTCGTGTCGTGGCTTTAAAAGTGCCAGGTGCTGCTGAAAAAGTCTCGCGCAAAGACATCGACACTTATACCGCATTTGTTGGGATTTATGGCGCTAAAGGTTTAGCGTGGTTAAAAGTGAATGACCGCGCAGCAGGTTTGGATGGCGTGCAATCGCCAGTTGCTAAGTTTTTAACGGCTGAAATTGTTGCTGAAATTCTCAATCGCACCGATGCTCAGAATGGCGATCTAATTTTCTTTGGTGCTGATCGTGCCAAGGTGGTTTGTGAAGCAATGGGCGCTTTACGCCTTAAGTTAGGTGAAGATTTAGGCTTAACTGTGCCGGGTTGGAAACCACTGTGGGTTGTTGACTTCCCAATGTTTGAAGAAAATGATGATGGTAGTTTTTCTGCAGTGCATCACCCGTTTACTTCACCATTAGACACTGCAAGTTTCTTAGCGACCGATATGTCATCATTGGACTTGGGCTCATTATTGTCGAACGCCTACGATATGGTACTCAATGGTACTGAGTTAGGCGGTGGTTCGGTGCGTATTCATACGCCAGATGTGCAAGCCAAAGTGTTCAAATTGCTGGGGATCAGTGATGAAGAAGCGGCTGAGAAGTTTGGCTTCTTATTAGAAGCTTTACGATACGGTGCGCCGCCGCATGCAGGTTTAGCCTTCGGTTTAGATCGTTTAGTGATGCTGATGACAGGCGCCAGCTCAATTCGTGATGTGATGGCGTTCCCAAAAACTGCCACAGCTGCCTGTCCATTAACCGATGCACCAGGTTTCGCCAACCCAGCACAATTAGCTGAATTATCAGTGCAAGTCGTGGTCAAAGACGCGAAGTAATTCTGTTTTTGAACCCGTAGAGTGTGTAACAAAAAAGTGGCGACTGCAGTCGCCCTTTTTATTGATGGAGTAGTCGCATGGCCGGTCATAGTAAATGGGCCAATATGAAGCACCGCAAGGCGCGTCAAGATGCCAAAAAAGTGAAAATTTTCACCAAGTTAATCCGTGAATTAACAGTTGCAGCGAAGCAAGGGCCCGATCCAGCTGGTAATCCACGTTTGCGAACTGCTATCGCCAAAGCCTTAGTGAATAATTTATCGCGCGATGTCATCGAGCGAGCCGTCAAACGCGGTGCAGGGGAGAGTGATGGCGATAACTTTGAAGAGTTAGTTTATGAAGGTTATGGTCCCAATGGCGTTGCCTTGATTATCGAAACCTTAACGGATAATCACAAACGCACAGTGCAAGATGTGCGTTCTGCATTCACCAAATATGGTGGCAATTTAGGCACGACAGGTTCAGTGTCATATTTATTCGCCCGCCAAGGCATTTTGAGTTTTGCGCCAGGGGTTGTAGAAGATGTTCTGATGGAGCAGGCGCTGGAAGCCGGCGCTTTGGACGTTGTTGCTCATGACGATGGTTCTTTTGAAGTGATCACCAGCCCGGAAACTTTTGTGGATGTGCAAGAAGCATTATGCAAAGCAGGGTTGCAGGCTGAACATGCGGAAATCTCAATGGTGCCGTCAACCAAAGCTGAAATCGGTGCAGAACATGTGGTCAAATTCTTCAAATTGATTGATATGCTTGAGGATTTTGATGACGTGCAAAACGTTTACCATAATGCTGATATCGCAGATGATGTGTTAGCGCTGGTGGAATAGTGAGTATTATTTTAGGGATAGATCCGGGGAGTCGATTGACTGGTTATGGCGTCATTCGACAAACCGGCAGTAAATTTGAATACATTGCCAGCGGCTGTATTCGTATGACAACCACTGAAATGCCGGAACGTTTAAAGCAAATATTTGACGGCGTTCGCCAAATCATCGCGCAAACCCAACCGACAGTTTTTGCAATCGAACAAGTCTTTATGGCACGAAACCCTGATTCTGCTTTGAAATTAGGGCAAGCGCGCGGGGCTGCTATTGTTGCGGCAAAGTTTGCTGATCTCGAAGTGTTTGAATATTCTGCACGGCAAGTCAAACAGTCTGTAGTAGGGACAGGCGCTGCTGATAAAACGCAGGTTCAGCATATGGTGAAAACATTATTAAAGTTACCTGCAAACCCGCAAGCAGATGCGGCAGATGCGCTTGCTGTGGCATTATGTCATGGTCATACTCAACAAAGCTTGTTACATATGGCTGGGCAAGCCACGAAAACAGTGCGTCGACGTTTACGTTAGTGCTGCTTTTGGGCATATTTACCTTAGAAGCCCTCACTTAAATTTCTTGATGGAATCACTATGATTGGTCGTCTCAGAGGCATCATTGTCGAAAAACAAGCACCTGATTTGCTGCTCGAAGTCGGTGGCGTGGGCTATGAAGTCCAATTGCCTCTCACCAGTTTTTATAATTTACCTGCGATTGGCCAAGAAGCTATTATTTATACGCATTTCGTGGTGCGAGAAGATGCGCAGTTGCTGTATGGATTTAGTTCAACGGCTGAGCGCAGTCTGTTTCGACAATTAATCAAGGCTAATGGCATTGGTCCTAAAATGGCCTTAACCATTTTATCAGGCTTAACGGCAAATCAATTTGTGCGCTGTGTCCAACATGATGATATCAGCACCCTTGTGAAGTTACCCGGTGTCGGTAAAAAGACAGCGGAACGCCTTCTCGTCGAAATGCGTGATCGCCTTAAAGATTGGGGCCTCTCTGTGGCAACACCTGTCACGGATCACTTGGTATTAGGTGATGATGAGGTGACCAGTTTTGAGCTCAAAGAAAGTCCTGAGCAAGATGCGATCAGTGCTTTACAAAGTTTGGGGTACAGCGCTTCACAGGCGCAAGCGGCAGTGAAGAAGGTATTCAAGCAAGATCTGAGTAGCGAGCAGTTAATTAAAGCTGCGCTCAAGTCAATGATTTAAAGGCAGAAAACTGATGATCGAAGCGGATCGTTTAATAGCTCCCAGTGCCAATCGCGAAGATGAAGTGATCGACCGCGCCATTCGGCCCAAGACACTCGCGGATTACACAGGGCAGGAACATGTGCGCAAACAAATGGCCATTTTTATTGAGGCTGCGCGGGGTCGGCAAGAACCGCTCGATCACTTGTTAATTTTTGGTCCACCAGGGCTTGGGAAAACGACCTTGGCGATGATTGTTGCCAATGAAATGGGCGTCAACATCAAACAAACCTCTGGCCCAGTACTGGAAAAAGCTGGGGATTTGGCGGCGTTATTGACCAATCTTGAACCGAATGATGTGTTGTTCATCGATGAGATCCATCGGTTAAGTCCTGTTGTCGAAGAAATCCTCTATCCAGCCATGGAAGATTATCAACTCGATATTATGATTGGCGAAGGTCCTGCCGCCCGTTCAATAAAATTAGATCTGCCTCCGTTTACTCTCGTCGGCGCGACAACTAGAGCTGGCGCTTTAACTTCACCGCTGCGAGATCGTTTCGGCATTGTTCAGCGCTTGGAGTTTTATAAAGTTGCGGAGTTAGCCCAAATTGTTCAACGCTCCGCTCATTATTTAGCGATGGAGTTGGACTTCACTGCAGCAACTGAAATTGCACGCCGTTCTCGTGGCACACCCCGCATCGCCAATCGATTACTGCGAAGGGTGCGCGATTATGCCCAAGTGAAATCGCAAGGGCAGGTCAATGTGGATGTTGCTCATCAAGCCCTGTTGATGGTCGATGTTGACGAGCAAGGATTTGATTACATGGATCGCAAGTTAATGCTCGCCATTATAGAAAAATTTATGGGTGGTCCGGTGGGTTTAGATAACTTGGCAGCTGCAATTGGTGAAGAAAAAGATACCATTGAAGATGTGATTGAACCTTATCTCATCCAGCAAGGATTTATTCAACGAACTCCTCGTGGCCGAGTTATATCGCAATCAGCCTACCGTCACTTTGGCTTTGAGCCACCAAGCTCAAGCTAAAAGTAAGTATTTTTCAAAACGATGCTTTAGAAGAGAATAACGAAATTACAAAGGCTTAGATAAAAAAAAGGCCCGCATCAGCGGGCCAAGCAACAAGTTGAAGACGTTACTTCAAAAATCCAGGGAACATGTAGAACAACCCGATGTCACTCAAACATCCAGTCGCAATGTGAACTTCACTACAGTTAACTTCACTCAAAGAAACCGTTGCGCTAGTGCAGAACACGAGTGCATATTATAGATTTAGAATATTTACTTCAAACGAGAAAAATTACCAAATCGAATTAGTTTTTTTTATGAGAATAAGTATTCTGTTTTGATGAATAAAGAATTAATTCAACTGTAGAGCCAATAAATTCAATGCTTTCAGCTGAGGTTCAGATTGGCTAGGTAATTTAATTACATTACTTTAAGTACGAAATGAATTTTGTCTAACTGATTTTTGGCATTTTGTCGTTTAAGAAAAGCGATTCATCGTAAAAGCTGAACTTATCTTTATTAGGAACATCTGAGTTTGAATTGGGCTCGGTTCTAGCAAATTACGAAATATTTTTTGCGAGTAAGCCTTGCCGCTGTTGAGTTCGTAGGGCTGCTCCAATATCATAGCGCGCAATTTGAAAGTCCATTTTACGAGAGGAATTTTCGGTGCCAGGCAAACTTTCAGTCATAGATTTAATTTTGCATGCCAGTTTAGTGGTGCAATTGGTAATGGCCATATTGGTTGCTGCCTCGGTTGTCACATGGGCGATGATCATTCAACGCAATAAAGCGTTGGGCGAAGCGATGGAAGAAACGCAAAAATTTGAAGATCGTTTTTGGTCTGGGATCGACTTATCTAAACTTTACAATGAAGTGAGCGCTCGTGCGAACGTCAGTGGCATGGAATCTCTTTTCAAAGCAGGTTTCAAAGAGTTTGCCCGCTTACACAAAACCAGTGCTCGCTCGCCAAACGCGGTGATGGAAGGTACACAGCGAGCTATGCGCGTCTGCTTGTCTCGCGAAGTTGAACGTTTAGAGACTCATTTAGCATTTTTAGCGACCGTTGGCTCTATCAGCCCATATATTGGTTTGTTCGGCACTGTTTGGGGTATCATGACTTCATTCATTGCATTGGGCGCAGTGCAACAAGCAACGTTAGCAATGGTAGCTCCAGGTATTGCAGAAGCCCTAATCGCGACAGCCATTGGTTTGTTTGCAGCGATCCCCGCAGTAATTGCTTACAACCGTTTTTCTCACAAGGTCGAAATTTTGGAAAATTCCTACGCGAACTTTGTCGAAGAATTTGCCAACATTCTCCATCGCCAAGCCGTCAGTAGCGGAGATGCCAATTAATGGTTGCGCGAAAAAAACGTCGGATGGTTGCAGAAATTAACGTTGTGCCTTACATCGACGTGATGTTGGTGTTGTTGGTTATTTTTATGGTAACCACGCCTATTATTACGCAAGGCGTTAAAGTTGAATTACCAAAATCAAAAGCAGAACCAATTGAGCAAATGAAAGACAATAAAACGCCGATTCTTGCAACTATTGATGAGGCTGGCTTGTTTTATTTTCAAAAAGATGGTGTTGAAAAAGGTCCATTTAATGCAGAAGCATTACAGTCTGAAGTGATGAACACTTTGACCATTGAACCCGGTACCCAAGTCATTATTAAAGCGGATGGTCGGGTTGATTATAATTCCGTCATCCAATTATTAAACATGATGAAAGATGCGGGTGCGCCTGCAGTTGGTCTGATGACAGAAGACCTGGAGAGTAAATAGCATGGAACCCGCGTTTAAACGGGCGCTGATAATCTCCTCGTCTGTTCATGTTGCGATAGTGATTGCAATGGTTCTGAAATTTAATTTTTTTTCTGAACCAGAAGTATTAGTGCTGCCGTTATATACGGCGAGCAATGCGCCTTTACAGGCATCGGTGGTTGAAGATCCTCGCATCAAAGAGGCGGAAAAAACCACGAAAGCGAAACCAAAACCAAAACCTGAGCCTAAGCCAGAACCCAAACCTGAGCCGAAGCCGGAACCTAAACCGGAACCTAAAGAGGATCCGGTGAAAAAACAACAAGAGCTTAAAAAGCAACAATTAGCGAAAGAACTTGAGGTTAAGAAAAAATTAGAAGCTGAAAAGAAGCAAAAAGAAGTTGCTGAAAATGCTTTACGTCTCAAAAAAGAGAAAGAACAAAAAGATAAGCTGAAAAAAGAAGAAGCAAAGAAAAAAGCCGAAGCTGAAAAGAAAAAGAAAGCCGAAGAGCTAAAGAAGAAAAAAGCGGAAGAAGCAAAGCGTAAAAAAGCCGAGCAGAAAAAACTGCAAGAAGAGTTACTGAAAGAAGCGGAAGAATTCGATATTAAAGATGAATTTGCCGAAGAAGCAGAAGAAGCTCGTCGTGCTGCAGCAAGTTCGTCGAAGGTTTTGACGGAAAAAGAACGTTATTTGGCAATGATCGTTGAACGAATCAAACAGAACTGGTTGGTTGATGATACGATGCGAGGTAAGGAATGCCGAGTACGTTTAAAACTCGCAGCGAGTGGTTTCGTCACTAGCTTTGAAGTGTTAGGTGGAGATGCTGGGATTTGCCAAGCTGCAACTTTTGCAGTTGATAGGGCGGGACGTTTTCCAATGTCGGAAGACCCCAACGTCTACGATGCGTTAAAAGATTTAACAATTATTCTGAAACCGGAACTTAAATAAGTGGCTACTATGCTTAAGTTGATTAAATATAAATGGTTATTACTCATTGCGTTGTTTGCTTCTGCGGCAAATGCGTCGTTGGAAATTGTCATTACTGATGGTGTTGACAGCGCGAGACCAATTGCGGTGGTGCCTTTCAAATTTGAGGGGGCAACGCAACCTTCAGAAAATATTTCTCAAATTGTTGCTGCAGATTTGATGCGCAGTGGTAAGTTCAATCCTATTCATGCGATGAAAATGCCACAACAGCCACAAACTAGTGCAGAATTTAACGTCAACCTATGGGAAAAGTCAGGTGTTGAGGCTGTCGTTGTTGGTAGCGTCAAAGAAGTTGGCTTGGATCGTTACAATATCCGCTATGAATTGATCGATGTTGTGCGCGCTAAAGGTGGGGTCGGTCAACCGATGATGAATTCTGCCGGTCGCTTAGTGGCAGGTTCAAATCATATTTTACATAGCGGTCAGATTACTATTTCTGGCAAACAATTTCGCAGCTACGCGCACAAAGTTTCTGACGTGGTCTATGAAAAATTAACGGGTGAACGTGGTGCTTTCCAAACAAAAATCGCCTACATCCTCGTCAATGATAAACAAGAGTTCCGCTACCGTTTAGCAGTTTCTGATTATGACGGCGAAAATGAACAAATTTTGTTGCGTTCAAAAGAACCGCTAATGTCGCCAACCTGGTCGCCAGATGGTACTAAATTGGCTTATGTCACCTTTGAACGCAAACAATCGCAAATTTATATCCAAGATCGTTTTACAGCTCGTCGTAGTATTTTGACTTCTTTTAAAGGCATTAATAGTGCGCCAGTTTGGTCACCTGATGGCCGTAAAATGGCTATGACTTTGTCAAAAGATGGCAATACAGAGATCTATGTGATGGATATTGCAACAAAATCACTCAATAAAGTGACTAGTCATCGTGCAATTGATACAGAACCTAGTTGGAGTCCGGACGGAAATTCGATATTATTCACTTCCGAGCGTGGTGGAAATCCTCAACTTTATTCGGTTGATTTGGCTACAAATCAAACAACTCGGGTCACTTTTGAAGGTGAAATGAATTTAGCGGGTAAATATACACCAAATGGGCTTGCAATAGTTATGGTAAACCGTACAAACGGACAGTATAATATTGCGCGCATGGACAAGACTACCCGTTATATGCAAGTGCTGACTCGCACTTATTTGGACGAGTCACCAAGCATTGCGCCGAATGGCTCAATGATTATTTATAGTACTTTGCACGGTTCGTCACAAGTACTGGCACTGGTCTCTATGGATGGTCGCTTTAAAGCAAGGTTGCCAGCAGCCAACGGTCGAGTAAAATCACCGGCCTGGTCGCCGTTTTTATAAAATACAAAAATTTGGTTAATCGTTAATACTAAGGACAATATCATGAACTTAAATAAAGTTTTAAAAGGTTTGTTAGTAGCAGTGCCAGTGCTGACTTTAGCTGCATGTAGCTCTGACAAAGATGCTGACACTACTCAAGCAACTACTAACGACGTAGTTCAACAAACTACTGACACTTCAGCTGCAGACGCTCTGCGTGCTGAGTTAGAAGCTTTACGTCAGCAAAACACAATCTACTTCGATTTCGACAAATCAGAAATCCGTTCTGAGTTCGCTTCAGTTCTGGAAGCTCACGCTGCTTTCCTGAAGAAAACTACAACTGTTTCTGTAACTGTTGAAGGTCACACTGACGCACGTGGTACTCCAGAGTACAACATCGCTCTGGGCGA
>JACCDH010095736.1_pt1 | contig 22470 bp, 18 predicted proteins | sample 7442481 | NCBI WGS metagenome assembly JACCDH01 (sample SAMN15323433, study PRJNA562643) | freshwater metagenome | isolation source: river surface water | place: USA:Blue River Watershed | collected 2017-08-15
AGCAAGTATGGTGCAATTACTATTTTAAAAATATTTTTAACCACGATACTTATTGGTTTCGGTGCAATTCATAGGCGATGGATTATTTCGTCAGAACTGCCTTCAGTTTTCAGGTTAATCACGGCAGAAATTGCAATCATGTTTGGAACATTATTTGTCGGAAGTTGGCTCTCAACAGTTGCTCCACCGGCAAAAAAAATTACTACTACATCTTCGGTAGTCGTTTCTGGGATTGAGCTTCCACCAGAACCAACTATTTCTAGAATCTTGTTCTCTTATGAGATTGATGGATTAATGCTTGGACTATTAATTTTCGCAGTTGCTCTTTATATTAAAGGTGTAATTATTCTAAGTAGGCGCGGAATTAAGTGGCCAGTAGGTAGGACCGTATCGTTTGCACTTGGAATTGGAGCTGTTAATTTTGCAACTAGTGGCGGTTTAGGTTTGTATTCACACTTTTCATTTTCTGCACATATGTCGGCGCACATGATTATTGGGATGATTGCACCAATCGGAATAGTTTTAGGTGCACCAATCACCTTAGCGCTTAGAACTCTTCCAATAGGCCGAGATTCTCAAGAGCAAGGGATTAGAGGCTCATTTGTAGCGCTTCTTCATTCAAAGCTTGGAAAGTTTTATACAAATCCGATAGTGGCATTAGCAATATTTGATGGCTCTTTATTTGCACTCTACTTCACACCGTTGTTTGGCAGTTTAATGCAAGGCCATACCGGCCATTTCATTATGTCTTTACATTTCTTACTTGCCGGAATTCTATTTTTTCAAATACTTATCGGGATTGACCCAATGCCACAAAAAGTTCCATACCTTGTGAAGATAATTATAATTTTCGCAGCAATGAGTATTCATGCATTCTTTTCTATTTCGATCATGTCAGCTTCAACTTTGATAGATGGTGGTTACTTTGCCCAATTAGAACGGCCTTGGGCTACAGATCTACTGGCAGATCAAAAATTAGGTGGATCAATCGGCTGGGCGATGGGTGAAATACCAATCCTGCTTGCACTACTTGCCACTTTTATTCAGTGGAGTAGGGCCGATAAAAAAGAGGCAAATCGGATCGATCGTGCCGCTGATCGTGCTTCGGCCATGGGTGAAGATGATGAATTAGCTCAATACAACAGATATTTATCTGAATTAAATAAAAAAGACTTAAGAGAATAGAATTACCCCATGTCAATAAACTCAGAGATGCCTGCATTATTTGGTCAGGAGTACCAAGATTTACGAGAAAGCGTTGCAGCGCTATCAGAGAAGAAAATTGCACCCTTTGCCCAAGATGTTGATGAGAAATCACGCTACCCACAAGAGGCAGCCGATGCGCTGCAAGCAGCTGGTTTAGCAGCAGCCCATGTACCAACTGAGTTTGGTGGTCAGGGCGCTGATGCATTAGCTGCAGTAATAATTATTGAAGAGGTAGCCAGAGTTTGTGGTTCATCTTCACTAATTCCAGCCGTTAATAAATTAGGTTCTGTGCCATTAATGATCGCTGGAAATAATGAACAGAAAAAGAAATATTTAACACAGTTGGCAGCAGGAAAAGGATTCTCATATTGCTTATCTGAATCAGAGGCTGGTTCAGATGCTGCAGCTATGAAAACTAAAGCTGTAAAAGAGGGAAATGATTGGGTTTTGTCTGGAAGTAAAAAATGGATTTCAAACGCTGGGATATCTGAGTTTTACACCGTCTTAGCTAGTACTGATCCAAGTAAGGGTGCAAAAGGTATCTCTGCATTTATAGTTGAAAAATCCGATCCTGGTGTTTCATTTGGTGCGCATGAGAAGAAGATGGGATTTAGGGGTTCACCAACTAGAGAAGTTTATTTTGATAATGTAAAAATTAGTGATGATCGCAGACTTGGTGATATCGGCACGGGATTTTCTCTTGCAATGAAAACTTTAGATCACACCAGAATTACCATTGCAGCTCAAGCACTAGGTATTGCCCAAGGTGCATTTGATGTTGCTAAAAAGTACTCGCATGAGCGCCAACAATTTGGCAAGCCCATATTTGATTTTCAAGCAATTCAATTCATGCTAGCTGATATGGCAATGCAAATTGAGGCTTCTCGCCAGCTGACATACGCAGCTGCAGTTAAGAGTGAAAGAGGAGAGAGTGATTTAACATTTTTTTCTGCGGCCAGTAAATGTTTTGCAACAGATGTTGCTATGAAAGTAACTACTGATGCTGTCCAAATTTTAGGCGGATATGGTTATGTAAGTGATTATCCAGTCGAAAGAATGATGCGCGATGCTAAATTAACGCAGATATATGAAGGAACTAATCAAATTCAAAGGGTAGTTATGGCTAGAAATTTAGATACCTTAAGTAATTAAAACCGAACAATAATTTCAGGAGTTGCTGCTGCATTAACCTTTTGATCATGTGGCTCAAGCGGTAGTGGCTCATTTGTTATTTCACCTCGATGAAGTAAGGCAATTTTCCACCCTTTACTTCTGGCCAGAGCCCGATCATAAGATCCACCTCCCTGTCCTAATCGATTTCCGCTTCGATCTACATGCAAGGCTGGAACAATGATTACCTCAAAATCAATTGACTCATCTGTAGGACCAATTGGCTCTCGTATCTTTCCGTTAACTCTTAGAGATTCTTGTGAACCATCCCAATTTACCCATTCAATATCATTATTTTCTTTAAGCCTAGGTAGGTAAAGATTCTTACCTAGTGAAATTAAAGCGGTATTTAGATCATTAGTGTTAGGTTCAAATTCATATGAGAGGTAAGTTGCAACGTTTTTTGCATCCTGAATTTCATTAGCTGAAATGATGTGAATCCAACTATCTTCGATAAATCTATCTGCCCGCTCCTTGCGAAACCTTTTACGCAGTTGAGATTTATTTTCACTAATAACCATGGCCCTTACCTTAATTTATGCGCAAGGCAAAGTAAGGTTTAGGTATGGATCAGACCGTGCCTGTTGCGCAGATGTATGAGCGCTTACTTGAGCTAGCCTCGCCATTATCACCGCTAGATCTGCCACTTTTGGATGCACATGGGGCAACTATGGCAAGTGATCTACTTCTTGATGAAAAGGTGGCAATTAAAAGTGGTGCCAAGATTAGTTCAACTCAGATTGCACTGGCTGCCTCGCTTGGGTTAGATCGCCTGCCTTCTCGACCACACCCTAGGGTTGTGATTATTAGTGCAGGTGATGATTTAGTTGAGCCGGGAAGTAAATTGGCCGATGAAGATGATGAATTTGAAAGTAACTCCTGGTTTTTAACTACTTTTGTTCGTGAAGCAGGGGCACATGCATTTCGTGTGCACACAATTCCTGAAACAAGTGAAGAGCTTAAATTAATTATAGAAGATCAATTAGTACGTGCGGATTTGATTGTAATAAGTGGTGAATCCCATGATGAATCTTTTGAATTAATAAATACCGTTTTATCAGAACTTGGCGAGATAACTACAATAATTCCTAATCTGGCTGAGAGCGGTAAACATAACTTTGGCACTATTGGCCCTGACAAGACTCCGATTGTCACATTACCTGGAGATCCAATAGGTAATTATTTATCTGCTGAAATTTTTATTCGCCCAATGATTTTAAAGATGTTAGCTAATAACGAAATAAATCGACCAAGTAAAAAAGTAAAGTTAAGCAAGCAAATTAATCTTGAGGAAGGTAAGGCCAATTACATTAGAGGAAAGTTAAATAGTGATGGAAGTGTTGAGCCGCTAGAAAATCAAGGATCAATCGCCACCCTCTCATTAGCTGATTGCCTTATAACTTTAGGAGAAAAGGATAAAAAAGTTAGCTCTGGTGATTTAGTCAATATAGTATTAATCAAATAGGAGTAAATTGAAATCATTAATTGATCAAGAGTTATTTCTGAAGCCAATTAAATTTAGAGATAAAAGTAAATGGGATGAAGTTAGAGCAAATAATCAAGAATGGTTATCACCTTGGGAAGCAACTAGACCTTTAATTGACCGTAAATCTCCACTTCCTTCTTATTACGGAATGATTATGCAATTAAATAAAGAAATGAGAGCGCTGCGATCTATTTCACTTGGGATTTGGCTTAAGGAAAACGGAAATCAACATTTGATCGGCCAGATAACTTTAGGTGGAATAATTTTTGGAGCAATGCGTGGAGCACATATCGGATATTGGATTGACCAGAGATATTCCAATCGGGGGTATACAACTAGAGCTGTAAAGTTACTTACCAAATTTGGATTTGAAGATTTAAAGCTTCATCGTATTGAGATAAATTTACGACCTGAGAACGAACCATCCAAGAAAGTTGCATTAAAAGCTGGATATTTATTAGAGGGTTCTCGTAATAAGTATCTACATATTGCCGGCGACTGGAGAGATCACATAACTTTTGTTAGAGAGAACCCAGAAGTTAAATAAAATATAAATCGGACATACCCTTCTAATTACCCCAAAATCCTCAACCTGACATTTATTGTTGTCCTTTATGGGCTCAGGGTTTATCTATTTGGTCATTATTGGCATGTGGGCTGCATATTTCTTGCCGCAATGGATAAGTAGACACGAAGAAACCTCTGGAAAGGCAATTGAGCGATATAAAAATGCAATGCAAGTAGTTGCTGAAAATAATAAAAGTATTAAACATGAAATTAAAATTGAAGAAAAAAATAAAACATTTATTAGAAGAAGATTAATATTTAGTTCTTTATTCTCTATTTACTTTTTATCAAATATTTTTGCTTTATTGGGGTTATTAGTATTTACAACAACACTTATTCCGCTAACAGCATTACTAATTTATTTTGTAAATGTAAGGAAACAAGTTGTTGCCTCACAACTTCGTGCAAGACGATTGGCAGCACTTGAAAAGATTACAAATACAAAAATAGCCTCGGTGGCCCCCACTGAGACTATTCAGCAGCACAAAACGACTGAACATTGGATTCCGTTCTCGGAGCGTCCTGAAATCACAGGCGTAATAGTTGTTCCAAAAGATCGAAAAGGTTGGCAACCTACAACAGTGCCAAAACCGGTTTACACAACTGCACCTAAAGCAATCCCAAGTAAACGAATTATTGATTTAACTACAACAGGACAATGGAGTGCAGAACAAGCCAGAGTCAAGGAATTGTCTGGTCGCGATGATGATTTATTTGATCAATCACTAATGCCTGATGATATTGAGGAAATTAGAGCAGTCAACGAGTAGTTAAATCCAGCTTTCAAACCACATTCGAGATAACCATTGTGAGTATGGAATGCTAATTCCTAAATAAATCGGTAAAAAGTAGATGAAATTTAAAGCAACTAAGAATATGAAACCAAGCACGTATTTCTTATATTTAATGTTAATAATCAAAAGATTTAAGCAATAGATTATTGAAAGGATTAAGAATGGCAGAATACTTATTGAATAGAAGTAAAAAGTAGTTCGATTTTGAATAAAGAACCAAGGTAAGTAAGTACCGGCAAATCCAACCAAGATAATTGCCACACTTCGTTCAAGCTTAGTAATTAAAAATCCAAAGCAAATAGCAACTGCAAAAATAGAACTCCACCATAATATTGGCGTTCCTAATGCCAAAATCTCTTGTGCACACTTGGTGGCACCACAATTTCCGGAGCCTTCATAATAAAACGAAGTTGGACGCCCAAGAATTAGCCAACTCCAAGGGTTTGCTTGGTAGGCGTGTTTTTCATTTAGGTCTCTATGGAAATCTAAAATTTGCATGTGATAGTTCCAAAGTGAACTGAAAACATTAGATTCACTTTGCCTTGCCCAGCCTTTACCACTAAATATCCAGCCACTCCAGGAGATTACGTATATTAAAATTGGTAAGAATACAAATTGATTTAATACCTTAAAAAAATTTTTGAAATTAATTTTGTTATAGATAACCACAAATATTATTAGTAAGGGTATTAAGAAGGCTGCACTCCATTTTACTGCTAATGCAAGACCAATTGCAGATCCACTTAGCCAAAGATTATTGATTATTAAGAAATAAAAGGACAACAAAATAAAAAACATGAGAAAAATATCTAGAAGGGCAACTCGAGACATCACAAGATTTAAGCCATCAAAAGTCATAAGAAGAGCTGCAGTAATGCTTAAAAATTCTGAATTAAAAAGCTTTTTAACTACTAAGTAGATTAATAGAATTGAAAGTGATCCAAAGATTGCTGAGGCAAATCGCCATCCAAATTCACTATTTCCAAAAACTCTAATTCCAATTGCAATTAACCATTTTCCAAGTGGTGGGTGGACGACAAATTCAGCCTGACCTTGTCCATCTAATTCAACTGCTGAAGAAATTAATGAGTTGGCATTTTTTGCATAATAAACTTCATCAAAAATATATCCAGAGGGTTGGTTTAGACGCCAGAGCCTTATTGATAGAGCAAAAGTCAGGATTGCACTGATCGGCCATGCCCGTAGGAGTCGATCCATACTCATGGGAACAGCCTAGGTCCTACTGAAAGCAACATGGAAAATAACCTGAGAGAATTATCAGATGTTAATTTTAGCCTGCCTGCCAATTGGCGATGTGCGTGATGCATCTGCTCACCTTATCCAAGCTATTGTCGATGCTAAATACATTGCAGCAGAAGACTCACGTAAGTTTTCAAGGCTATGTCAAGAATTGAATATTAGGCACAGTGCAAAAGTTATTTCATTTTTTGAAGGTAATGAGAGTGAGAGAATAGATGAGTTAACAAAACTGCTTACAGCGAATAAAGATGTTTTAGTAGTTACAGATGCTGGTGCGCCTGGTATTTCAGATCCAGGCTATAGATTGATAAGAGCTGCTCTAACTGCACAGATTCAAGTAAAGGTTCTACCGGGACCAAGTGCAGTTACAACTGCACTTTTGTTATCTGGCTTACCCACTGACCGTTTTTGTTTTGAAGGTTTCCCACCAAGAACTAAAGGTGCAAGAAGTAGTTGGTTTAAGGATTTAGCAACTGAGGAGCGAACAATTATTTTTTTTGAAGCCCCACATAGAGTCATTGAATCATTAGAAGATGCTCAAGTTGCTTTTGGCTCAAGTCGAAATGCTGCTGTGTGCCGGGAAATGAGCAAGCATTATGAAGAAGTTGTGCGTGGAAGTCTCTCTGAATTAATTGAGTGGGCAAATTCAAAAGATATTCTTGGTGAAATTACTGTTGTAGTCGAGGGTTTTGATCCTGGCACCAGAGAGTTTTCAAATGAAGATTTAGTTAACCTAGTAATCAAGCAAGAAGAGGCTGGCGAAAGTCGAAAGGAAGCAATCGCCCAGGTTGCAAAGGTAAACGGAGTATCTAAACGAGTAGTTTTTGATGCAATGGTGGCCCATAAGAGTGGCGATAAGATCTGACCATGGCTGATAAATCTTTTTATTTAACTACACCCATTTACTACGTTAACGATGCTCCTCATATCGGCCATGCTTATACAACTGTGGCTGGTGATGTATTAACTCGTTGGCATAGGCAGCGTGGTGAATCAGTTTGGTTTTTAACTGGTACAGATGAACACGGGCAAAAGGTTTTAAATACTGCAGAGAGTAATAACACGCCGCCACAGGAATGGTGCGACAAATTAGTTGAGGCTGCTTGGAAGCCTGTTTGGAAAGATTTAAACATAGCAAATGATGATTTTATTCGGACAACTGAGAATCGTCATACAGAGCGAGTACAAAAATTTTTACAAGGACTAAAAGATGCCGGCCATATTTATGCTGGTAAATTTGAAGGCCCATATTGCATTGGATGTGAAGAGTTTAAGCTGCCAGGTGATTTAGTAGAAGGTAAATGCAAAATACATTCAAAGCCAGTTGAGATGCTTAGTGAAGATAATTGGTTCTTCAAGCTTTCAGCATTTCGTCAACCACTGCTCGATCATTACAAAAATAATCCAAGTGCTTGTGAACCTGCAAGTGCCAGAAATGAAGTTATTTCATTCCTTGAAGGTGAAGTACGTGACCTTTCCATTTCAAGATCTACATTTGATTGGGGAATTCCAGTTCCTTGGGATCCAAAACAAGTTATTTATGTTTGGTTTGATGCGCTCTTAAATTATGCAACCGCAGTTGGATTAGGAGATGACCCTTCATCTGAAGGTGGGAAAAAATTCAATAAAACTTGGCCAGCTGATGTGCACCTTGTTGGAAAAGACATTTTGCGTTTCCATGCAGTAATTTGGCCGGCAATGTTAATGGCAGCAGGAGTTCCAGTTCCTAAGAAAGTTTTTGCTCATGGCTGGCTGCTTGTTGGTGGCGAGAAAATGTCTAAGAGTAAGTTAACCGGTATAGCACCGAGTGATATCACTAAAGATTTTGGTGTAGATGCATTTAGATATTACTTTTTAAGAGCAATTCCTTTTGGAACTGATGGGTCATTTTCTTGGGAAGACATGGCTGCAAGATATACCAGTGAATTAGCCAATGATTTTGGAAATTTAGCTTCTAGATTAATTGCCATGATTGAAAAGTATTGTGATAACAAAATTCCAACACCGGCAAAAGATGATGGCTTATCTCAGATGCTAATTCAAGCAGTTGAGATTGCAGATGAGAGGATTTGTGCACTTGATTTTCAAGGCGGAATTAATGCAATCATGGATTTTTGTAAGCGAGTAAATGGCTATGTAACCGAAAGGCAGCCTTGGGTTGTCGCAAAAGATCCAGCTAATAATTCTGAGCTATTGGAGATTTTATATAACACAGCTGAATCACTTCGCGCACTTGCTGTTTTATTGCATCCAGTAATGCCTGAGGTGACGGAAAAACTATGGCAAAGTCTTGGTGCAGATAAATCGATTGGTGATATTAAAGATCAAAAAATTTCTCAAGTTGCAAATTGGGGACAACTTCCTGCGGGAAGTTTTGTCACTAAAACTGAGGTGCTATTTCCAAGATTAGAAGAGGCTAAATAATTTATGGCAGATCGTCATAATCGCGATCTAGATAGAAAGCCTGGCCCACTTCCAATTCCACTTAATAGTAAAACGGTGGATTCACATGCCCACCTTGAGTTAATTCATAATAGCGAGCCAGATTCACCACTTTTAAAAGAAATTTTAGATGAAGCTGCTAGCGTTGGAATTGATCGAGTTGTTCAAGTCGGTTATTCAGCAGAGCAATCAATTTGGTCGGTAAAGTGTGCAGAAGCTTTTATTGGAAGAGTTTTGGCTGCGGTGGCACTTCATCCAAATGAAGCACCTGTTGTCGATGATTTAGAGAAAGATTTACAGGTAATCCAAGAATTAGCAAAAAATCCCAGAGTAAGGGCAATTGGTGAAACCGGGTTAGATTTTTTTAGAACTCCCCCCGAGCTACAAGAGAAACAGAAGTACTCATTTCGCCGTCATATTGCAATTGCTAAAGAAAATAATAAAGCTTTGGTAATTCATGATCGAGATGCCCATAGAGCAGTACTTGATTTACTAATGGAAGAAGGGGCGCCAGAAAAAACTATCTTTCACTGCTTTTCTGGAGATCTTGAAATGGCTAAAGAGTGTGTATCAAAGGGATACTTTCTCTCTTTTGCTGGAACTGTTACATTTAAAAATGCACCTGAATTAAGACAGGCTGCAGAATTTGTGCCAATCGAATTGATGCTAGTTGAGACAGATTCACCATTTCTTTGCCCAATGCCAAATCGCGGTGCTTTAAATACTCCTGCACAAATTCCAAATACATTAAGAGTTATTGCAGATGTAAGGGGTATATCGGCGGACTACTTAGCTGCTGCAATATCTGAAAACTCTGAGCGGATTTTCGGAAAGTTTTAAATGACAGATCTGTTAGGTGCAGTTGAGATTAGAGCCTTAGCCCAAGAACTAAATTTAAAGCCAACTAAGAAATTAGGGCAAAATTTTGTAGTGGATGCTAATACCTGCAGAAAAATAGTTAAGTTAGCTGAAGTTAGTTCCTCTGATATTGCTCTTGAAATTGGTCCAGGCTTAGGATCATTAACACTTGCACTCTTAGATGAAGCCAAACAGGTAATTGCAGTTGAAATCGATGATCGCCTGGCATCCCAACTTCTAATAACAGCAGGTAATCGTGGTTTTGATAAGGATAATTTAATTGTCATAAATCAGGATGCTATGAGCGTAGATAAACTGCCAATTGAGCCAACAGTATTAGTTGCAAATTTGCCTTACAACGTGTCAGTACCGGTCTTATTAAATGTATTGGAAAATTTTCCATCGATTACCAGAGGAGTTGTAATGGTGCAAAGTGAGGTTGCAGATCGCCTTGCAGCCTCGGCAAATAATAAAGATTATGGTTCACCAACTGCGAAGGCTAATTGGTGGGCAAATCTTAAGTTAGCTGGTTCAGTAAGTAGATCTGTTTTTTGGCCAGTACCAAATGTTGATTCGTCATTAGTTAGATTTGATCGCCACCAAGAATTAGGTAGTCAACGGGAAAGAGAAGCAACCTTTTTAGTCATAGACCATGCGTTTGCAAAGCGGCGAAAAATGCTTAGAAGCGCCCTTTCACAGATATTGGGAGCAAAGGCTGAGCAAATTCTATTCTCAGCTGGGATTGACCCAACTGTACGAGGAGAGGTTTTAACGATAAAACAGTTTCTTGCAATCGGTCAGCAACTAGTTAACGGCAATTCCACCAAGTAAGTTGTTAAAGCAATACGCTTTGGCATCATGAGATCTCGAGGTGTTGTTGCCAGAGTGCCGGCAAAAGTAAATTTGCAATTATCTGTGGGCCCACTTGGAAGCGATGGCTATCATGAAGTTACAACAGTTTTTCAGGCCATTTCATTATTTGATGATGTAAGTGTGGCAACTGCACCTGTTGGCAATGGCCTAAGTATTGATATCACCGGTCAAACTTCAAATGGTGTGCCAGCTGACAGTAGTAACTTAGCAATTCGTGCAGCTGAATTAATGATTAAAAATTATGACTTACCAGCAGATTTAGCAATTAAGTTGAAGAAAGAAATTCCTGTTGCCGGAGGCATGGCGGGTGGAAGTGCCGATGCTGCTGGAGTAATAGTTGGGTTAGATTCATTATTTGAATTAGGGCTTTCAAGGGATGAGATGGAATCTGTTGGTAGCAAAATTGGAAGTGATGTGCCCTTTTCAATTTGTGGCGGAGTTGCAATTGGATCAGGGCGCGGGGACCAAATTACCCCAGCACTTGCTAAAGGAAATTATTTTTGGGTACTTGCGCTATCTAATCAAGGTTTAGCCACACCATCTGTTTATCAAGAGTGTGATCGATTACGTGAAGGATTATCAATTGCAACACCTCAGGTTAGCGAGCCGTTAATGCAAGCGCTTAGAGCCGGTGATGCAAAAGCATTAGGTAAAGCTTTGAGTAATGATTTGCAATCTGCTGCTTGTTCTTTAAGACCAGCTCTTAGATTAGTTTTAGATGTTGGAGTTGATTACGGTGCACTTGGTGGAATTGTCTCCGGTTCTGGTCCAACTGTTGCTTTTTTGGTATCAAGTGATGAGCATGCAATGGATCTAACTGTTGCACTAAGTGCAAGCGGGGTTGTTTCATCAGTTGCAAGAGCAACTGGACCAGTATCTGGCGCACGAATAATTGAAAGTTTTTAATTTAACCAGTTATAAGGGATAATTCAGGTTCCGCCATTGTGTAGTGGCTAGCACATGAGCCTTTGAAGCTCAGGGTCCAGGATCGATACCTGGTGGCGGAGCCACCAAAAGAAAGGGGCTAATGATGAGTAAGTTAGATCTTGTCATTGTCCTAGCAGCTGGTGATGGCACCAGAATGAAATCAGATAAGGCAAAAGTCCTTCATGAGATTGCTGGTCGAAGCATAATTGAGAATGTATTAGCAGCGATTGCGCCAATTTCAGCAAAAAACACCACAGTCGTAGTTGGCGCCGATAAAGATGCAGTCGTTGAGCACATATCTACCATCTCAACAAAGATAAAAACTGTTGAGCAAAAAAAGCGAAATGGAACAGGTGGTGCAGCACAACTTGCTTTAGCAGAACATAATGGTGATGGCACAGTATTGATTTTGGCTGGAGATACCCCACTTCTTACCACACAAACATTGCAGGAATTTTTAGATGCTCACCATAATGATAAAAACCAAGCCTCAGTATTAACCTCCCTTCTTCCTGATCCAACTGGTTATGGCCGAATTATTCGGGCTGAAAATGGATTGATTTCCCAAATTGTTGAGGAAAAAGATGCTACTGATTCTCAAAAGGAGATAGATGAAATCAATACCGGAGTTTACTTATTTGATTTAAAAACTCTTCGCCAAGTTATTGATAAATTAGAAAGTAACAATGCTCAAAAAGAATTATATTTAACAGATGCAATTGCCTTAATTAATAAAAATGGAGCAAGTGCTTTTGCAATTTTATCAAATGATTACACCGAAACCCTTGGGATAAATGATCGCACGCAGCTAGCTGAGTGTGCTGCAATAATGCGTGATCGAATTAATCATCAGCATATGATAAATGGCGTAACAATTATTGATCCGACTACTACCTGGATTGATGCACAAGTTGAAATTGGATCTGATGTAGTTATTTACCCATCAAGTGCAATTAGTGGAAAAACTGTGATTAAGTCAGGTGCAATAATTGGGCCTCGCACTACATTGGTTGATTGTGAAGTGTTGGAACAGGCGAGTGTTATTGAAAGTTTTGCTACAAAATCAAAGATAGGAAAAGGCGCAAAAGTTGGTCCATACACCTATTTACGCAAAGGCACACTTTTAGATAATGAGAGCAAGGTGGGCGCTTTTGTTGAGATTAAAAATTCAACTGTCGGTAAAGGGTCAAAGGTTGCCCATCTTTCATATGTTGGTGATGCGCAGATTGGCCAAGAGAGCAATATTGGTGCTGCCACCGTGTTTGTAAATTATGATGGCGAAAATAAACATCAAACCAAAATCGGTGATCAGGTTCGAATCGGCAGCGACACCATGCTAGTAGCACCTGTATCGGTTGGAGATGGTGCCTATACCGCTGCAGGTTCGGTGATTAATGAAGATGTTCCAGCAGGGGCGATGGGAATCGGCCGCGCTCGACAAGTAAATATATTAGGTTGGGTACTCAAAAAGCGTAAAGATAGTAAATCTGCAGCAGCGGCCAAAAAAGCTGGTGCAAAAGAGTAAGAAATTACTAGTAGAGTTAACCTAGGTTCACCACAGTGAGGGGGAAGCTAAACTGAACGAATTACGCTTATCCTCCGAAAAACGTTTGCGGTTATTTACCGGTAGAGCTTATCCAGAGCTAGCAGATGAAGTTGCATCCGAGCTTGGCATCCCAATTACACCAACTTCAGCATATGACTTTGCAAATGGTGAAATCTTTGTCAGATTTGAGGAAAGTGTTCGAGGAAGTGATGCATTTGTAATTCAAAGCCATAGTGCTCCAGTAAATAAACAAATCATGGAGCAGTTAATTATGGTCGATGCGCTAAAGCGTGCATCAGCAAAGCGCATTACTGTTGTTGCACCTTTCTATGGTTATGCCCGCCAAGATAAAAAACATCGTGGTCGCGAGCCAATCTCAGCAAGATTAATGGCCGATCTTTTTAAAACAGCCGGTGCTGATCGATTAATGTGCGTAGATTTACATACCTCACAAATTCAAGGATTTTTTGATGGTCCAGTAGATCATCTATTTGCACTACCGCTTTTAACTAATTATGTAGGAAGCAAAGTTGATCGCAAAAATCTGGTAATCGTCTCACCAGACTCAGGCCGAGTAAGAGTTGCAGAAAGGTGGAGCGATTTATTAGGTGGTTGCAGCATTGCATTTATTCATAAGACTCGTGATCCAAGAATCCCTAACGAATCAGTAGTTGGCAAAGTAGTTGGAGATGTAAAGGGAATGACCTGTGTCGTAATTGATGACATGATTGACACTGCTGGCACCATCACTAAAGCAGTTGATGCATTAATTGAAGCGGGTGCAAAAGATGTAATTATTGCGGCAACCCATGCGGTTTTATCGGGTCCAGCAATTGATAGATTGAAAAAATCTCGGGTATCTGAAGTTGTGGTCACAAATACACTTCCCATAGCTGAAGAGAGTAGATTTGATAATTTAACTGTGCTTTCTATTGCACCACTTCTTGCTAGGGCAATTAAAGAAGTATTTGAAGATGGCTCAGTTACCAGCCTCTTCGATGGGCATAGCTAATTAATATTTAGATATAATTTTTCCATGAATAAAAAATTTCTTTCTCCTTACGTAATGGTCGCAGTTTTAGCATTATCTGGGTGCGCTAAGGCAACTGAAACTGAGAAATCTAACGATTCGGCTAAAGAGTGTGAAAAGACAGTTCAAGTTTTCAATCAAAAATTGCTCTCAAGCGATAAGAGCGAAAAAATTCAAGGCTGGCAAATCGTTTTGGATAACCCCACCTGTTTCTTAAGTGATGCAGTCAATATTGCTAAAACAGAGATATCAGCTCTTCAAACTCAAAAATAATCATTCATCTAAATTTAGTAAGTTTTGAATTCTGATCACTACAGACCACTAAGTTTTACTAGCTCTAAGACCTCTGAAATTTGTTTATCAGTCAAAACTTCTTTGTATTTACTAAGCGAGTTAAGCGAACTTTCTTCTACGATTGAAAACTCACCCAAGGAAACTAATTCTGTTGGTGAAAAAACTTTTGAGTACTCAGAAAATTGATCTTTTACCAGATTTTCGTAATTAATAAATCTCAAATCCGCACCCAACCCTTGCATTTTCCTAGCCATCTTTTCATGACTAATTACCCTTAACGCACAGATTTGATGAAGTTCTAAATTATCTAGTTGAGAAAATTCTGTCAGACCCAAGAACTGATTTGGAAAAGGTATTGCACCAGTTTTGGAATTTGCTTGCATCGAATCCTTTGCATACTCATACCAATTAAGAACACCCTGATGATTAATCATAGATGCTACAACTTGAACAATAGGTCTATGTGGAAATAAAAAGATTGGGTTAGAAAATATTTTAATTAGCTCAGGGCAATAAAATATATTTGGATGGTGCTGATCAATAAAGATAGAGTCATTTTTTAGGTTTGATTTAATATCAGAATAGTATGATTTTGCTATTTGTGGATAGCTTCGATGATGAATAGCTGAAGTTGCAATTTGCTTTAATACTGGGACATTTTCCTTACCAGTTTGTGGATCAAATATATTTTTAAATCCACTAATTGAACGACAAGTAAAATGAGTACCTGAGCGTCCGGTGCCGACAATAAAAATTGAGTTAAGCATTACCTTTAGAAGCTCTTGCAATTATTGAGAATAATCATCAGAGTCAAATTGTGCTACAAACTCAATGAAGTAGAAAGCACTGCTAAAGGGTTTAGCCTGGCTTAAAACAGCCGGTGGCAAATGAGAATACCCTTTGCTATTTGAGGTGACAGCACATAAATCCTGCTAGATGCATTACGGATTTGTCCTTTTGGCCACCGGTTCGCTAATCTTGCCCCACGTTCCGGCGAGGGTTTTATCCGTAATCGACGGCTCTCTCTAGGGAACGTATGCGACAAGAAATAGTTCCAAATAGAAGAGAGAGATGAAATGGCTGAGATTTCAATCAAAGGCGCTCGCCGTACTGAGTTTGGTAAAGGTGCTGCACGTCGCTCTCGTCGTGATGGATTAATTCCTGCTGTTATTTATGGCCATGGTGAGAAGCCACAACATGTTGCGCTTCCTTCAAGAGAACTTGGCGTTGCCCTTAAGACTTCAAACGTATTGATTGATGTTGTATTAGATGATCACACAGAGCTAACACTTCCAAAATCTGTAAGCCGTGATCCACTAACTGGTCTACTAGAGCATATTGATTTAGTAATCGTTCGCCGCGGAGAGCGCGTAGTTGTATCTGTTCCAGTACATACTGAAGGTAAGTATGACCAAGATGGAATTTTGGAACACACAAATAACTCAATTGAGGTTGAAGTTGATGTTACAAATATTCCAGCCTTCTTAATGCTAAGTATGGAAGGAATGATGGCTGGTGAGTCTAAGACTGCATCTGAAGTTGTTCTACCTGAAGGTGTTAAGTTAATTAGCGATCCTAAGATGACAGTTGTTCACCTTTCAGTTAAGTCTGCTGAGGTTGAAGAGGTTGTTGTTGCTGCTACTCCGGCTGAAGGCGAAGCTGCCGCTGCTGCTACTCCGGCTGAAGGTGAAGCTGCTGCTGCTGGTGAAGGCGATGATAAGAAGGATAAGAAGAGCAAGTAAGGACTAGCCTTAACTTATGGCTAATCGTTGGTTGGTAGTCGGTCTTGGTAATCCAGGACCTGCGTATGAAAAAACTCGACATAACATTGGGCAACTAGTTTTAAATTTACTTTCTGCGAATCAAAAGTTTTCTTCACATAAATCACGAATGGAAATTTCTGAAGTCAAGTGCGCGAGTGAGAATTTAGTTCTAGCTAAATCACTGGGGTATATGAATGAGTATGGAACTCCTACTAGAGGGATCGTAGACTTTTATAAAATTCCAATGGAACAGATCATTGTGATTCATGATGAACTAGATTTACCGTTTAATAATTTAAGGATCAAACTCGGTGGTGGCGATAATGGACATAATGGATTGAAGTCCATAACTTCTTCTCTTGGAAGTTCAGATTATTTTCGGATCAGAATGGGAATTGGTAGACCAATAGGTGAGCAAGACCCAGCCGATTTTGTACTCAAACCATTTTCAAAAGAGGAAAAGCTGAGCCTAAATGAGTTTTTAAGACGGGGCGCGGATGCGATCGAATCTTTAGTTTTAAATGGTTTAGATAAGTCTCAAACCAATTTTAATGATTAATCAGCCAGTATTTCTTAGGCCTGCTGCAACTCCATTTATCGTTAAGAGCAATGCTCTAATTAAAAGCGGATCTACATTTTTTTGACCTCTTACTCGAGCAAGTAGAGAAACTTGTAAAAGTTGAAGTGGCGCCAAATATGTGTCTCTAACATGTAAAGTTCTTGCCAGGATTGGTTGATTTCCTAAAATCTCACTCTCACCTGTCATTAACAAAAGTTCTTTAACGGTTAAATCAAACTCAGATTTGATTTGGTTAAATATTTTATGTAGTGCGGGATCAACTAAAGTTTTTACATATCTCTCGGCAATACTAAAATCAGTTTTGGCAAGCGTCATTTCGACATTACTAATGAATGTTCTAAAGAAGTGCCATTCCTTAAGTAGGGTTTGCAAAAGTTCACTTTTACCAGCCTCTCGAGCGGCCTTTAAGCCAGAACCAACTCCATACCAACCGGGAACAATTTGCCTACTCTGAGTCCAACCAAAAACCCAAGGAATTGCGCGAAGAGACTCCAAGCCCCCTGCAGCATCAGGTCTTCTAGATGGGCGAGACCCTAAGAATAAATTTCCCAATTGTTCTACTGGAGTTGATTGGTAAAAATATGCAGGTAGCTCAGGATCATCGACTAACTTACGGTAGGCAGCAAATGAACTTTCACTTATCAAATCCATGCAATCATTCCAAGTGTTTAAATCACTGGATGATTGACGTGGTTTTCGATTTAATACCGTCGCTTCAAGTGCAGCGGCAAGAGTTAACTCTAAGTTTTCTTTAGCAAGTGCTGGCAAGCCATACTTATCAGAAATAACCTCGCCTTGCTCTGTCATCTTTATATGGCCATCAATTGAACCCCAAGGCAATGCAATTAATGCGTCATATGTTGGTCCACCGCCACGACCAACAGAACCCCCTCGGCCATGAAATAGACGTAATTTAACTCCGTGTTTAATTGCGACATCTCTTAATTTTCTTTGAGCTTTATGGATCTCCCACTGGCTAGTAGTAATTCCTGCATCCTTATTTGAATCTGAGTAACCAAGCATGACCTCTTGTAGATCGCCACGTAAACTTATGATTTTTCGATAACTCTTATTACTTAATAGTTCATCCAAAATTTCACCAGCATCCCGAAGCTCTGAAACAGTTTCAAGCAAAGGAACAAACCCAATTTTTGCAAAAGCATTACTTTCATCTAGCGAAATCAATCCAGCAAGCTTTGCAATTACTGCCGCAATTAGCACATCTTCAGCTGATTTGGTCATAGAGATTATGTAGCTTTCAATCACCTCTGGTCCAAATCGATCAATCAACTCATTAACTGCAGAAAAAGTCTTGAAGCACCTTTCACTTACTTCATCAAGATTTTTGATTGCAGGTTTTTCTGTAGAGATCAACTCTTTAGAAATGAGGTCAGAATCAAGCTCTCCATAAATTTGGGTTAGTAGATTTCGGTGTACGCCAGAGTGTTCTCGGATATCCATAGTTGCATGAGTCAAACCAAAGGCATTTATTGTCCTGATAACTCGCTCTAATATCCCAGTAGCAATTAGCTCACCATTATTAGCTATTAGCGAAGAGCGCATAATCTCAAAATCTGAAAGTAGCTCTGCCGTATCTTTGTAATCTCGACCAGGAAAATGAGGTAGGCCAGAAGCATGACGTGCTTGAGTTAAAAGTAACTTGTGTCCGATAGCGGTAGCCTTTAATCGGTAAGGCTCTTCAACATTTATTCTGCGGTATCTAGCTTCAATCTCTGGCAGCTTTTCTAAATCTTGAGCCACAGATTTCTCTAACTCACTGGTAACCCCAGCTGGCTTGGTTGAAATAGATAGAGCCTGGCGCAACTCATCTAAATGTTTAGTGATTGCTCTTGTAAAGTGAGAATTTTGTAGCAGTATGGCTGATTTTGTAACTTCAGAAGTTATGTGTGGATTCCCATCTCGGTCACCACCAATCCAAGTACCAAATGTTAATGGCTTAGCTGAGGGTGAAAGATTAATTCCCAATCTTTTAACTTCTTTTGTAAAACTAGCTAGTACTTCTGGCACAGTTTCTTGCATTAGTTCATCTAAGTAATAAATAGAATTTACTGCCTCATCAAGTGGTTCAGGTCTACCTAGCCTTAATTCATCAGTTTGCCAAAGTAAGTCAATTGCCTCAGCTAATCTCTCAGTTTTCAATTGGCTATCTGGTTGTTCTAATAGCTCTGCAATAGTTGTCATTTTGCTTAATACCGATCGCCTTGCCGCCTCTGTTGGGTGCGCTGTAAAAACTGGCCTTACTGAAAAGTTATCTAGCCATTCTTGCAGATCGCTCTTACTAAAATTATTTCCGTTTTTTTGTGCTTCTAAAATATGGTCGATTGTTTTACTTATCCATGAACCACTAGATTTTCTTACTTCAGCTAATACTTTAGATCTTTCTACCTGTTCAGCAACATTTGCCAAATTGAAGTAGTTACTAAATGCCCTAACTAGAGAAACTGTTTGGGAATCAGTTAAAGAACCTAGAACTTTATCTTGCTGACCTTCGCGAACACTTAGGCGAACAGATTCAACCAACGAAAGCAATTCTTCGCCCTCTTGGCGAACTAATGTTTGACCCAGTAAGTCTGCTAATTTGCGAACATCATTTCGCAGACTGGTATTTTCGGCGGTCGAACTCATGGCTTAATCATTACAGGTTCTGAATTAGCAAGCACACCATTTTGGCTTTTAGCCATTGAAATAGGCCTTAGAATTAAGCATCACCCCCCTTCAATTTAGAAGTGGGGGTATCTGGCGTTTACTAGAAGGGGCCGAAAGTGATAAATCTATTCAAGCCACTTTCTGAACCCATTACTCAATACTTAAATGCAAATGAAAACTTAATTGCACCATCATCAATTCATGGTTTATTAGCGGCTAGTTCCAAATCTCCACTTTTACTTGTTACTACATCAACTCGCCATGCAGAGGAGTTAGCGGCTGAAATATCTTCCTGGATAGGAAAAGATCAAGTGATTAATTTTCCTGCTTGGGAAACCTTGCCACATGAAAGGTTAAGCCCTAAAGCAGATACTGTAACTTCTCGATTCAAGGCACTTTATAAAATAAATCAAAACAACACAAGGATAGTGGTGTGCTCAATTAGAGCCTTATTGCAGCCAATAATCGCAAATGATTTAAGTAGCTCAAGAATTAGTATCAAGAATGAAGAAACTTTTGTCATGTCTGAATTGATAAGTTTGCTAATTAGATTTGGATACACTCGATCGGATTTAGTAGAACGTCGAGGAGAGTTCGCAATTCGTGGTGGAATTTTAGATTTATTTCCGGCAGATAAAGAGCACCCAATTCGAATTGATTTTTTTGGTGATGAAATTGATGATCTTAGCTATTTCTCTATATCAGATCAGCGCTCAATTGAAAAAATTGAAGGTGAATTAATAATTTATCCATGTAGAGAATTATTAATCGACGAAACTGTGAAACAGAAGGCGAAATTACTAGGAAATGAATTTATTGAAATCCGTGAGTTAACGGAAAAAATTTGTGAGGGAATTTACTTTGAAGGTATAGAGTCTTTAGCGGCAGGTTTAGTTAACAGTTTTAAAATGCTTATAGATTATCTACCAAAATCTAGTCAAATCTGGTTTGTAGATGAACCCAGAATAAATAGTAGATCTTTGGATCTTGTTAAAACCAATAATGAATTCCTTGAAGCAGCTTGGTCAAATATTGGCTGGTCTGATAAACCAGAGATAGAAGCTCCTATTGAATTAAGTAAAAAATTAGGTATAGGTGGTTTTTATCAACTAGATGTAATAAAAGATCATGCTCAAGCAATTGGTTTTAACTTACGCAGTCTAAATCAATATGCAAGCACTCCAGAGGATTCTTTACTCTCCTTTATCGAAGATATCGATAACTATTCAAACAAGTACGAAAGAGCTTTAAGCGATATAGATAAGTGGCAAAAACAAGGGTTTCAAGTGGTATTCACAGCGGCGACTTTGGGAACACTAAAAAGATTTAGTGAGTTACTAAATTCAGCCGAGATATCAAATAAGTTCCATGATGATTTGAGTCAAAAAGCTGAAAATAATCTAGTTCTATTGATCAAATCTGATATTCAACATGGATTCATCAGCCATAAATATAAGCTTGTAATGATTTCTGAAAAAGATATTTCAGGGCAAAAAAATAATGATAAAGATCTAGCGAGGATGCCTTCAAAGAGACGGAAAGCAATTGATCCTCTTCAATTAAATTCAGGAGATTATGTTGTTCACGAACAACATGGTGTTGGGCGTTACGTGGAATTGATTACTAGAACTTCAAACGGTGCATCTCGAGAGTATCTAGTGATTGAGTATGCACCATCAAGACGCGGGCTACCTGCAGATCGCATATTTGTACCTACAGATACTTTAGAGCAGATTACAAAGTATGTAGGGGGTGAGTCACCATCTCTAAATCGCATTGGTGGCACGGATTGGCAAACCAGTAAGCGAAAGGCGCGAAAAGCTGTTAAACAAATTGCTGCTGAATTAATTCGTTTGTATGCAGCAAGAATGAGTGCACCTGGCTTTGCTTTTTCCCCGGACACTGCTTGGCAAAAAGAATTAGAGGATAGTTTTCCGTTTGTGGAGACTATTGATCAACAAGCAACTATTGATGAAGTTAAGCAAGATATGGAAAAACCAAATCCAATGGATCGAATAGTTTGTGGTGATGTTGGTTATGGTAAAACTGAAATTGCTGTCCGTGCAGCTTTTAAAGCAGTGCAAGATGGAAAACAAGTTGCCATATTAGTTCCGACAACTCTTTTAGTTCAGCAGCACTTTAAAACTTTTTCCGCAAGATATTCAGGCTTTCCAATAAAACTAGCCGCATTATCTAGGTTTAATTCAGGAGCAGAATCAAAAGAAATTATCTCCCAACTTAAATCAGGCGTAATTGACATAGTAATAGGTACTCATCGACTACTTTCAAAAGATATAGATTTTCTCAATTTAGGCCTACTTGTTGTGGATGAAGAACAAAGATTTGGAGTTGAACATAAAGAGGAGTTAAAGAAAGCTAGAACAAATATCGACGTTTTATCTATGTCAGCTACACCGATACCAAGAACTCTAGAGATGGCCATAACTGGAATTAGGGAAATGTCTAACATAACTACTCCACCAGAGGAGCGACATCCAGTTCTAACTTATGTTGGACCATATGATGATAAACAAGTTGTAGCTGCAATACATCGTGAACTTTTAAGAGATGGGCAGATTTTCTACATTCATAATCGAGTCGAAAGTATTGAGCTTGTTTCCGAGAAGATTAAATCGCTTATTCCTGGCATACGAATTGGTATCGCGCATGGGCAAATGAACGAAAGAGTTTTAGAGGATGTAATTCTTTCATTCTGGAATAGGGAATTTGATTTACTTCTTTGTACAACAATTATTGAAAGTGGAATCGATATTCCTAACGCCAACACTCTAATTGTTGATCGTTCAGATCTATTTGGCTTGTCTCAGCTTCATCAACTCAGGGGCCGAGTAGGTCGAAGTAGAGATAGGGCGTATGCATATTTTCTATACCCCACCGAACAACCAATTTCAGAGTTGGCCCATGATCGTCTAACCACAATTGCAACTAACACTGATTTAGGAGCTGGTATGCAAGTTGCATTAAAAGATTTAGAGATTAGGGGAGC
>JACCDH011386589.1_pt1 | contig 22469 bp, 22 predicted proteins | sample 7442481 | NCBI WGS metagenome assembly JACCDH01 (sample SAMN15323433, study PRJNA562643) | freshwater metagenome | isolation source: river surface water | place: USA:Blue River Watershed | collected 2017-08-15
CCCACGCCAAAGAAAAAGAAGGCCAGCGCGCCGTAAGGCATCAGATCTTCCCAGCGTGCCATGCCCATGTCGGCAGCGATGCTGCCAACGGCCGTCGCGAAGATGAGCAGGAACATATGATCCAGCGCATGCGCGAGATTGAGCAGCAAAGAGATTCCGGATTTATTCATCACGCTTTGGCATTGCTGCTGACATTGTATGTGCCAGCTCTTGCTGATGACGGCGCTCCAGCTCACTGACGGCGTTGCTGATATCGCGTACCTCGCGGTTCTGACTCAGCTTGCGCTTGCCCTCCAGCCGGGCGATCTCAATCTCGATACCGACGACCTTGCTGACCATGTCGTCCATGTAGTCCCTGGGCGCGTCGCCCATTTTCCAGGGTTTGGGCTCGGTGGCTTCATGATGGCGAGTCAGCCTTCCGACCACGCCGCGAATGAATTTTTCATCATCCACTATCCGCAGCCGGCCATGAACATGAACGACTTCGTAATTCCATGTTGGCACCTGCCGGTGGGTTTCATGTTTGCTTGGGTACCAGTTCGGTGAGATGTAACCTTCCACGCCCCTGAACACCACCATCACCTCTGCGCCAGAAGCGAAATCAGTCCACAGCGGGTTGGCTCGCGCAATATGCGCCAGCAGGCGGCCGTGCTGGCCAGCCTCGGGATCGAATTCAAAGGGAATGTGATTGGCATCGAGGCCGCTGTCGGAATGCGTGACCAGCATGCCCAGCGGATGCTCGCGCATGATGCGATGCAGCTCATCGGGCCGGGTCTCTGCAAAATGCGGTGGCAGATACATGACGTGTCTGTTGAATGATCGTTGTTATCCCACGTTGGCTGCTCGCTGAACCGCACCGAGCTACCAACGTGGCGGCTTTAGAGATTTTATCCGGGAAGCGCGGTCCAGATGCGCTAAAGTCACGGCTGGCAACGTCGCCATCCCTCCGGGCCTGTCAAGCACATGAAACGCCTCGTGTTCGCTCTGCCAGTCGTTTACCTGTCAGTCGCTGCGGCGACTGCGGCAGCCGCTGCCGTTTCAGTCACCTGTCAAGCCGAGTATGGCCTGACGTCGGAAACAATACGCATACCAGCGAGTTCAGACGTGTTCACTTTTCAGACTGTGAATCTGGGCGACCGCTTCGTTTTTAAGGCGCAGTATCTGCAGGATCGCCGCAAACTGAAGACCTATGTTTACGAGCTCAGATCCCATGCGCCGACCCTGATACAAGCCAGCGAGTATCTGCTGTCTGAGCAACGCTGCACGCCTCAGCCCGACGGGCTGGGGCTGAACAAAGTGTATTCATCCGATCTGGAGCGCGAGATGTTTTTTCAGTGTTTTGCGCGCTGCGAGTAAATCATGAGCCCATCTTTCGGTTGGCTGCTTTGTCTTGCGGCGATTTTTTTCTTGTCGCGTCCGAGCTGGGCGGCAGAGGATATTCAGCTGGTATTTGTCGGTGACGTGATGCTGGCAGACACGCCCGGTAAGCTGATACGCGCCGGTAAAGACCCGCTCCGGTATTTTGCAGCCGAGCTGCGCAATGCCGATCTGACGATCGGCAACCTGGAATGCGTGATCTCGTCCAAAGGCCAAGCTATCGACAAGCCCTACACATTCCGGGCGCCGAAACGGGCACTGCCACTGCTGAAAAAATACTTCAGCGCGGTCTCGGTCGCGAACAATCACACAGGCGATTTCGGCAAGCCTGCATTCACTGACATGCTGGCTTCGCTTGGCAGGCATGATGTTCCCTACTTCGGCGGCGGTCATCATTTGCGCGACGCGCATCAGCCCTTCATTCGCGATATCAAGGGAAAACGCATAGGCATTTTGGGCTACAACGGCTTTTTCCCGAGAAGCTTCGAGGCCCTCGAAGACTCACCCGGCAGTGCGTGGCTGGATGAAGATTTTGTGATCCACGACATACGGCGGGCAAAACAGCAGCTGGGCGTGGATTTCCTGATCGTCTATCCGCACTGGGGTTGGGAGTATCAAAAGCTTGCCTCGCCCCGGCAACGAGCGATGGCACGACTGATGATCGACAATGGCGCAGATGTCGTGGTTGGTGGTCATCCTCATGTGACACAAGACATCGAGATATATCGGGACAAGCCAATTTTTTACAGTCTGGGGAATTTTGTATTCGATGGCTTCAATGATGAAGACACGCTAACAGGCTGGCTGCTGCGCATGAACCTCAACCGGGAGGGCTTACTAGACTGGCGCCTGCTGGAAGCAAAAATTGATCGTCTGGGTGTGCCACGGCCGGGTCGAACGCTGAGCGCAGAACATTTTCCCAACACAAAATAGTACGTCGCCCATACGCAGGCCTGAGCATCCGGCGATCTGCGCTTGATGTTTATCAAGCCCACACAATTTGAAAATTGCTAATTTTTAAGTGATTTTCAAGGAGAGCAAGATGACACGTGGGCTGAACATTGCGATCACTCTGACGCTGTGCGCGCTTAGCGCGATTAGCCCGCCAGCGCTCGCCGAATGGGAATACGTTGCCAGCAGCGACTTTTTTGCACGTTATATTGATCCTGCCTCAGCTCAGCGCAGCCGTGGAATCATCAAGATATGGGAAATGGACGACAAGGCTGAGCAAGACCGCCGCGGGGTTTATTCTCTGCGCACACAAACTGAATATGACTGCAAAGCCCGTACTTATCGGATAGGGTATTTGTCCGGTCATTCGAAGCGGCAAACCGAAGGCATCGTGATTTTCGCCCGCACTCTGCACGAGGACTGGAAACCTGTTGTCCCCGGCTCGCTTGGAGAGGCAACGCTGGAGAGGTTGTGCTCGGAACACGGCGGCGAAAGTTAATTATTCTTCTGCTAACAAGTTTGCCTGAGCGTCTGTCACTCCCGATGTTTGCACATCTTTCTTACTGCTTTACTCCTGCTTTTCACTGTTTAATCCCGCCCCGCTTTACCCCACTGCGGTAAATACGCTAGTCTCTTAATCAAGTTAATCAGAAGTTAATCAAGTACTAACTTGATAAGGTCGGGAGCCGCATCATGTACGTGCTATCCGTGGAAGATATCGATCTGATGATCGCGTTGGCCAGCAATGACAAGCTGCCCAGTGAATTCGTTCGACATGAGAAGCAAATGGACAAGCTGATCCGCATGGGCATCATCCGCCCGGGCGGCGGCGTGCTCGCGCTCACTGCCCTTGGGTACAAGACAGCGAATGGTCTGATGGGGCGGTGTCTTGGCTCCATCGTCGATGGCCCGACCCAGCCACAGCCGGAACCTGCCATACCGGCAGCCACCCGTGTCGCCACTGATGAAGCCAGTGCTTCGCCAGTACCCGATTCGGTGGAAGCCTCCGCCGCTGACAACAGCGAAGAAGGCATCAGCGAAGCTACCGCTGGCGCCGATACTGCTTCTGAAGTCGCTTCGGATGCTGACTCAGATGCTGCCGCAGAGCCTGCCTGATCGCCCGCACTGACACGGATTTCCGCATCAAACGTTCGCCCGCTTTCTTGACGCATCTTCTTATGGCCGTGAGGTCGCGCATGCGCCTCACGCGCATATCGTCAATCTTCCTTCGCAGCGTCGCTGGTCTGCTGCTGTTGATTCAGCTTGCCCCCGCCAGTGCTGACACCGTGTTGCGTAATCTGGAGATCGCCCAATGCACCGAGAGTGAGCTCGCAACCTGGGGCGACGGACAAGACCGGATGGCAGCGGCCGGCGCATTCACTTTCAGTTACCGGCACACTGGCGCGCCGCCGTGGTTCCGTGAACAGCAGGTACTGGACCTGCTGCAAAAATCTGCTGCGGAGTGGTCGCGCTGTGGCATCCCTTCTCAGGTCATGCCCGCTCCTCCGGGGCAGCAGTCCAGCCGGGGCAACATCATTGTTCAGTGGGACGCGGCAGGCAGTGGCGGTCATTTCGGACTGGCGAATCTGTCGAGTCATCAGCTGTCGCTGGGCGCACAAGCTTTTCATCTGCTCAATCAGCGCAACCCCGCGCACAATGCATTGGATACGCTGCAGATGGTGCTGTCACACGAAATGGGTCATTTCTACGGGCTGATGGCCCACTCTCGCCGCTGTGTAGATGTGCTTTCGTACTACCACGACGGCAAAGGCGGACAGTGCTTCACTCGCAACCCGGGGCTGCTGAAAGCCTTCCCCGAGTATCGGTCTTCATTGCCGACTGCCTGCGATATTCAGCGCTGCCGCATCCTTAACCGCGTCCCCTGACCGCGCCCAGTACAGATCAGGACAGCACGCTCTGCGCAACATAGGTATACAGGGGTATGCCGATCAGTATGTTCAGCGGGAAGGTAATGCCCAGCGCAAGCCCGAGATACATCGACGGGTTCGCCTCCGGTATCGCATATCGCAGTACTGCAGGCACGACGATGTACGAGGCACTGGCCGAGAGCACCATCAGCAGTGTGGCATCAGGCACGGGTAACTCAAGCATTACCGAGAGCAGAAGCGCAATGGTCGCGTGCACCAGCGGCGCTAATGCTGCATAAGCGATCAGCACCGGTGACTTGCCGCGCACCGAACCCAGGTTCCTCGCTACTGTCAGTCCCATATCGAGCAGGAAGAAAGCGAGCATGCCCTTGAACAGATCGAACGAGAACGGATGCATCATCGCTTTGCCGGCATCGCCGCTCAGATAACCAATCAGCAGTGAAGCGATCAGCAGCAGGTGCACGCCATTCGTCATGGACTCATGCAGTATCTTGCCCACTGACGTGCCCGGGCCTCCCTGCATCACTGCGACCCCCGATCCACTCACCGCCATCGCGGGCGCCTGCTCATGCCGGAGCATGTTGGCTAGTGTGACAGCGATAATCACCGCAGGCGATTCCATCAGCACCATCGCCACCGCCATGTGACCACCGGGCGCGAGGCCTTTACCATCAAGGTACTGCATCGCAGTCACGAAAGTCACTGCACTGACCGAGCCGTACGAAGCAGCTACGGCAGCCGCGTCAAAGCGCGAGACGCGCGTTTTCAGAAAAGAATACCCGAGCAGTGGCACCAGAAACGCCATGGTCAGCGCGGCACCCAGGCTCAGCAACACAGAAGGCTGCAGTCCCGACGCGGCGAGCGCGAAGCCGCCCTTCAGACCAATGGCCATCAGAAGGTAAAGCGACAAAAACTTGGCAATCGGCTGCGGCACTTCGAGGTCAGACTTCAGCAGTCCGGCGACAACGCCGAACACAAAGAAAAGAATGGCGGGATCGAGAAAATTTTGCATGACTAAAGAGTGTTATGCGTGTGTCACGCATTGATTGAATGAACTGGGATCGAATGTTAGCCATTTCTCCATATAAGGTAAAATCGATTTTAAGGCTATTATCCATAGACTTTAATCTATGACCATGAATGTGACCTTTCGCCAGCTGAGGCTCTTCCTTGCCCTGGCCGACACCGGTAGCGTCAGCGCGGCGGCAAGGCTGATGCATGTCACGCAGCCGACCGCATCCATGCAGCTGCGTGAGATCGCGGAATCCGTCGGACTTCCGCTGTATGAGGTGATCTCACGCCGCGTGCACCTGACCGAAGCAGGACGCGAGCTGGCCCGGACAGCGCGTGCCATTGCGGCGGAATGGGAAAACTTCGGACAGAAAATCGATGCGATGAAAGGACTGACCCGCGGACGGCTGCGCGTGGCAGTGGTCAGCACCGCCAAGTATTTTGTGCCTCGCCTGCTGGGAAGCTTTTGCGCTGCGCACCCCGAAATCGATATCTCACTGGAAGTACTGAACCGTGATGGTGTGGTCCAACGCCTGAGAGACAATCTCGACGATCTTTACATCATGTCGATGCCGCCAACTGATATCGATCTTGAGGATGAAGTGTTCATGCCCAATCCCCTGCTGTTGATTGCTCCGCTCACGCACCCATTTGCGCGGCGAAAAAAAATCAGCCTGCAGCAGCTCTCGGCCGAACGCTTCATCCTGCGCGAGAAGGGCTCGGGCACCCGCATGGCGGTGGATGCTCACCTGAGAAAATTTCGGTTCTCACCACCGTTGAGGCTGGAGCTGGGCAGCAATGAGGCGATCAAGCAAGCTGTGGCGGGCGGGCTGGGGATTGCGGTGTTATCTCGTCATGCGCTGCATGAGCGGCTGGAGGACGACGATGTCGCAGTGCTCGATGCAGAAGGATTCCCGATAGCGTCGCAATGGCATCTGGTTTACCCGAAGGGCAAACAACTGTCACCGATTGCCCGCGTGTTCAATGCGCACCTGCAGGAACAGTCCCTGCGCTGGTCAGGCAAGGCAGGACGTCCCGTGAAAAAAAACGGGCGCTCCGGGGAGCCATCGCGCGGCTCGGTAAAAACTCGCTGATATCAGTACGCCGTGCCGTCAGTCACGCAGATCTGCCCGCTCCAGCGCCTCCCTCGCATACCAGCCCAGTCGTCCCTCGGGATCCATGCGCTGAATGTCGTCCAGCGCTACCCGAAGCAGCTCATTCTCTTGCTGCAGCCGGTAGACACGGTTGCGCAGGTTGCTCGCGTCCAGCCACGAACCAATGGCGCTGATAAGGCGGGCGATCAGGTAACTCCAGTTTGGCATGGCAAGCGCTCACATCGAGACAATCGACCAGCGCAGTGTACCGGGCGATGCTGACAGCAGGCTTTTATCAAGCGGGGTCCGCAGGCGTTATAGTAGACAACGAAGGCGCAAACGCCGGCCACGACATCACTTCACTGCCCACGCACCATGAATCCGCTGCTCTCCACTTCCGGCCCACTGTCTTTCGTGGGCCTGCTGCTGCTCTCGAATGTCTTCATGACCTTCGCCTGGTACGCGCACCTGCGCCATCTGGCCGACAAACCCTGGTGGATGGCGGTATTGGTCAGCTGGGGCATTGCCTTCTTAGAGTATGCGCTGCAGGTGCCGGGCAACCGGATCGGCTTTCAACATTTCAGCCTGGGACAGCTGAAGATCTTGCAGGAAGTCATCACGCTGGCGGTGTTCGTCCCCTTCGCCATGTTCTACATGGGCGAATCATTCAGGACGGATTTTCTGTGGGCGGGACTGTGCCTGCTGGGCGCGGTTTATTTCGTGTTTCGCGGCGCACTGTAGCCATCATCAAGCGTACGCAGGAAGGCGACCACATCGTCGATCTCCTGCTCCGACAGCGCCGGCCTCTCACCGCGCTTGCGGTGGTAAGGTACCTCATCCACATTCACGTTGCGATGATAGGACGATGGCAGATCGTCAAATTTTTGCACTTTACCCTTCACCGTCGGATACCACTTCTCAGGATGGGTATCGCGGCTGACATAGAAAGCGACAGCATCGCGCAGACTGGTCACTTGCCCGTTGTGGAAGAACACTTTGCGCGTGGCCACATTGCGCAGCGTAGGCACTTTGAACTTGCCGCACTCGGAAGGTTCTGCCGCACGGCCGCTGCGGCCTGACTTGCACAACCCAAGGTCAACATGCGCCGGATCGGCATTGGCCGGGATGGCCTTGTTACGCGCCACCCCAAGCGCGTCATAAGTGAAATCGGTGAACAATGGCGAACCGCCGTCCTCGCGCTTTGCGCTCGGATGACAAGCAGCGCAATTGCCGCGTTTCTCGTCATTGAAGACCTTCAGACCGCGCATTTCAGCATCGCTCAGCGTCGCCTTGCCCGCGAGGTAAGCATCGTACTTTGAGTCGAATGGATGAAACTCCGGCGCTTCGAGCTGGTAGCGCTCAAGCGCATCACTGAGTTTGGCAAACGCCACTTCAACATCGTCAAGACTTTTGTCGCCGTAAATCTTGCGGAAGGCTGGCGCATACTCAGCTCGGCGCAATTTGTCGACGACGGCCGCACGAGTGAGATTAGCCATTTCGTTCGCGGCCAGCAGCGGCCGTTCGGCTTGCGCGGCCAGTGTCTCAGCACTGCCATCATGATTGAAGCCACCGGAAGGCGTACCTTCTTCATTGACCGCGAAGGCCGGCGTCGCTGCAAGGTAACGAATAGACGGCACAGCACGGGTACCGAACTGATCGAGGCCGGGGCCACCCAGCTGAACAGGCAGCGCATTCGGCTGCGCATGTGCGTGTTCCGGAGAGTGGCAGCTGGCGCATGATTGCTTGCCCGACGCCGATAACGAAGCATCATGAAAGATCAGCTCGCCCAGCGCGACGGGCGTGCTGACATTCACCGAGGCGGAGGCTGAGGACGAGCCTGTGCTGTCAGATCTCTGGCATCCTGCCAGCAGCGACAGCGTGAAAAGCAGACCTGACAGTGGGATTATTTTAGATCGTGAGAAGCGCGACACGTGCGTACGTCTTTATTGAAATTTTTGGGTGAAGGGATTCTAGCAAAGGGACTCCGCCTTCGCTGGGTAGGTCGGCAGCCATGCGCCTGCGCTATACTCGGCTGATCTGTTATGCGCTGCGGCGCGCGTTTGCGCCTTACGGCGCTCTTTTCTCGACGGTGATCCATGGATTCCGTACCCTTGTGGGTGCAGCTGTCAGCATTGGTGCTGCTGACCTTGTTTTCCGCGTTCTTCGCTATTTCCGAAACCGCTCTGCTTGCGCTGAACCGTCATCGCGTCAAGCATATGGCGCGGCGCGGCTCCCGGCTCGCGCAAATGACCTTGTGGCTGCTGGATCATACCGACCGCATGCTGTCGCTGATCTTGATTATCAACACGCTGCTCAATGCGCTGATCACGGCGCTGGTGACCTCGATTGCAATATCCACGTTCGGCAATAATCAGGAGGTCATCACTATCGCGACCGCTGTCGTGGCTTTTTTCCTGATCGTATTCGCCGAGATCACCCCCAAAGTACTGGGCGCGACTTATCCCGAACGAATTGCGTTGCCAGCATCGCTGATCATCAAGCCGCTGATATTGCTGGGCAGACCGGTGATCTGGTTCGTCAATCTGTTTGTGCAGGCGCTACTGCGACTGATGGGGCTAAGAACAGGGTCGGGCGTGCGCGATCAACGTCTATCGCCGGAGGAACTTCGGTCGATGGTGCTTGAGGGTGGCAACTTCATTCCGGTCAAGCACAAGAGCATTTTGCTCAACCTGTTCGATCTGGAACAAGTCACTGTCGAAGATGTGATGACGCCACGTGCACAGATCGAGGCACTCAATCTTTCAGTGCCCGTGGACGAGATCAAGCATCAGCTGACGACCTGCTATCACAATAAGCTGCTCGTGCATGAAGGCGAAATCAATCAGATTGTCGGCATTCTGCATGTGCGCAAGGCGATGGCTTTGCTGAACCAGGAAGATGAATTAACGGTCGAGCACTTCCGCGAGCTGCTGACGCCGGCTTATTTCATCCCGGCCGAAACCGACTTGTTCACCCAGCTCCAGTATTTCCAGGAGAATCACGAACGTCTGGGCATCATCGTCGATGAATACGGCGAAGTACAGGGGCTGGTCACGCTCGATGACATCATCGAAGAGATGGTGGGCGAGTTCACCACCTCGACTCCCGGCGCAACACGCGCTGACCAGTTTGGCTGGGACAACCAGGGCGAATGCCTGCTCGAAGGTAGCATCTCACTGCGGGACGTGAACAAACGCCTTGGGCTGGATTTACCGCTTGAAGGGCCTAAAACACTTAATGGATTACTGCTGGAAATTCTGCAAGACATCCCCGAAGCGAGTGTCAGCCTGAAAATTTCCAATGTCGTCATTGAGATCGTTCAGGTGCAAGAACAGTCGATCCGCATGGTCAAACTGTACCGCCCGCACATCTGATCGCCGATCGTCGGCGCTGATGTTGCAGCATAACGTCAGCTAGCTTCACAAGACGCTGCATATGACCCAATACTGATCATCACGGCCATCGATGACGATGGCTGACGGTCTTATATCGCGCATGATCAGCCGGTTTGAATTTCAATACCGGCTAAACGATCCCATGACCGTACCTGCGTCGACCGGTGCGACAGCAAACTCCCCTGGCCTGCCTCGCATGCTGTTGCAGGCACAGCTGCTGAGCGTACCGCAACTGGAATCTGTGCAGCGCGACAGCGCTGAAGAAAAGCTGCCGTTCATCGAAACGCTGATACGAAGCGGTGTCATCGGAGCCGATGCTCTTGCGCAGTTCTGCTCAAAGACCTTCGGCTATCCACTGCTCGATCTGGCGGCCATCGATCCGGATGCGCTTCCGCAAAAAATCATTGACCCACGCCTGATGAGTAATCATCGGGTGATTGTGCTGTCACGGCGAGGAGGCAAACTCTCGCTGGGCATGGCAGACCCCAGCCAGCAGCAGGCCATTGAGCAGGTGAAGTTTCAGACCGGGCTGGCGGTGGAGCCCGTGGTTGTCGCCTACCCGCAGCTGACCGACATGATCAGCAGACTCTCTCAGAGCGCAGAGCAAAACCTCAGTGAACTGATCGGTGATGATCTCGACAGCGTATCGATTGCCGAAGAAGCGGAAACCTCAGGTGAAAGTGAAACGGGTGCGAGCGATATTGATGATGCGCCGGTCGTTCGATTTCTGCAGAAAATTCTGACTGATGCAATCAATATGGGCGCATCAGATCTGCACTTCGAGCCTTTTGAAAAGTTTTACCGGATACGTTTTCGCGTTGACGGGGAATTGCGTGAAATCGCGCGCCCTCCGTTAGCGATCAAGGAAAAACTCGCTTCACGCATCAAGGTGATTTCGCGGCTGGATATCTCTGAAAAGCGGGTGCCGCAGGATGGCCGAATGAAGCTACAGGTATCTGGCACACGAAGCATTGATTTTCGTGTGTCTACGCTGCCCACGCTGTTCGGCGAAAAAATCGTGATGCGGATACTCGATGGCAGTCAGGCACAGCTGGGTATTGATGCGCTGGGCTATGAACCTGATCAGAAAGCTTTGCTGCTTGAGGCAATCAACCGGCCTTATGGCATGGTATTAGTCACCGGGCCTACAGGCTCGGGCAAAACGGTATCGCTGTATACCTGCCTGAACCTGCTTAACAAGCCCGGCACCAATATCGCCACAGCAGAGGACCCCGCCGAGATTAATCTTCCCGGCATCAATCAGGTGAATATCAACGAACGCGCTGGCCTGACTTTTCCGGTTGCGCTGCGTGCCTTCCTGCGCCAGGACCCGGACATCATCATGGTCGGCGAGATACGCGACCTGGAAACCGCCGACATTGCGATCAAGGCCGCACAAACCGGGCATATGGTGTTTTCCACCCTGCATACCAATGATGCGCCATCAACGCTCACGCGTTTGCTGAACATGGGCGTCGCGGCGTTCAACATCGGTGCTGCCGTCAATCTGATCACGGCGCAGCGTCTTGCGCGCCGTTTGTGCAGCTGCAAACAGCCGGTGCAGCTGCCGGATAAGGCATTGCTCGCAGCAGGATTCACGGAGTCACAACTCGATGGCACACCGCTGTATGGTCCGGTGGGCTGTGAGCGCTGCAGCGGCAGCGGCTACAAAGGACGGGTGGGCGTCTATCAGGTGATGCCCGTGTCCGAAGCGATAGAAAGCATCATTCTTGCCCACGGAACGGCGCTGGAGATCGAAGCACAGGCACGTCGCGACGGCATAAGAAGCCTGCGCGAATCAGGATTGCTGAAAGTACGGCAAGGACTGACGTCGCTAGATGAAATTCTCAGCTGCACCAATCAATAGTCACAAAACGATTCCTGCGCAGCGGTCATTGCGAGACGTCGTTCGTGATTCGTCAGGAGATTTGCATGGCATCTGTCGGTGAGTCCCGTTCGGGAAGTAGTAATGAAACGGTATTCCTATGGGAAGGCAAAGACAAAAACGGCAAGCCCGTGCAGGGAGAGCTGCGTGCCACCGGGCGCGCGAGAGTCGATGCCATGCTGCGACGGCAGGGTATCACCGTGGTTCGCGTGAAAAAGAAGCAGCGTCTGCGCCAGCGCAAGATCCATGAGAAGGATATCTGCGTGTTTACGCGACAGCTGTCGACGATGCTCAAAGCGGGTGTACCGCTGCTGCAATCCTTCGATATCGTCGCCCGCGGGCACGCGAACCCATCGGTTACTCGACTGCTGCTCGATATCCGGGCGACTGTGGAGACTGGCAGCAGCCTGTCGCAAGCTTTTCGCCGCTACCCGATGTATTTCGATTCCCTGTTCTGCAACCTGGTAGCAGCCGGTGAGCAGGGAGGCATTCTCGAACAGCTGCTCGCGCGACTGGCGACCTACAAGGAAAAAACGCTGGCGATCAAAGGCAAGGTGCGCTCTGCGATGTTCTACCCGGCTGCTGTGCTGGGAGTCGCATTCATCGTCACCGCCGTCATCATGGTCTGGGTAGTGCCGGCTTTCAAAGAGGTGTTTGAAAATTTCGGCGCCGAGTTGCCGCTGCCTACCCAGATGGTGATCGCCCTGTCGGATCGGGTTGTCAGGTATGGCTATCTGATGCTGGTGTTGCTCATTGTGACATCAGTGCTGAGCTTCCGCGCGTGGCGACGATCGCCCTCGCTGCAGGCGGCGACAGACCGGCTGGCGTTGCGGCTGCCACTGTTCGGAGATGTCATTCGCAAGGCGGTGATTGCCCGCTGGACCAGTACCCTGTCGACTATGTTCGCCGCCGGCGTGCCCTTGGTAGAATCGCTGGACTCTGTGGGTGGCGCCTCCGGCAATGCGGTCTACCTTGAGGCCACCCGCCGCATTGCCGCAGAAGTGCGCACCGGGACCAGTCTGAACATCGCGATGCAGTCGTCTAATGTATTTCCGGCGATGGTGACGCAAATGGTTGCGATTGGAGAGGAATCCGGTGCGCTGGAGCAGATGCTGCGCAAAGTCGCTGAAGCCTATGAGGAAGAAGTCGATGCTGCCGTTGCGTCATTGTCTTCGCTGATGGAACCGGTCATCATGGTCGTACTTGGGGTATTGATTGGCGGTCTGGTGATCGCGATGTACCTGCCCATCTTCAAACTCGGTTCCGTGGTATGAAGCAACGTGCTAAATGGCTCCGGCTCCTGACCAACCACACTGAGATCAATGACTGAATCTGCTAACGCTTTGCTGCTTTCACTGCTGTTCACACCTGCAGGAAATGCGGGATCAGCACTCTTCTGGTCACTGCTCGGCCTGATTGTGGGCAGCTTTCTGAATGTGGTGATCCATCGCTTCCCGATCATGATGCAGCGCGAATCGGACAATTATCTCGCGATGGAAAATGATGATCAGCCTGCGCATACTGATCGCTATAACCTGATGGCTCCCGGCTCGGCATGCACCAGCTGCGGTCATGCGCTGGCCATCACTGACAATGTTCCGGTCATCAGTTATGTTTGGCTGAAGGGTCGCTGCCGTTACTGCCATGCGCCGATTTCCGCACGCTATCCGTCAGTTGAGCTACTGACCGCTGTCTTGTCGGGTATCGTGATCTGGCAGCTGGGCAGTGGACTTGTTGGCTTGTCGGCGCTGGTAATGATGTGGATGTTGGTGGCAATGAGCTTCATTGATATCGACACCCAGCTGCTACCTGATGAACTGACGCTCCCCTTGCTGTGGCTGGGGCTGCTCGTGAATCTTGATGGCACGATTGTGCCGCTGCGTGATGCGGTGATTGGAGCCGTAGCCGGCTATCTGGCACTGTGGACGGTGTACTGGCTGTTCAAGCTGGTGACGGGCAAGGATGGCATAGGCTACGGCGACTTCAAACTGCTCGCTGCACTGGGTGCCTGGATGGGCTGGATGATGCTGCCGGTTATCGTGCTGCTGTCATCCGCTGTGGGCGCGGTCGTCGGACTGTCGCTGATCGCATTTCGCGGACATCAGCGTGACCGTCCGATTCCTTTCGGGCCTTTTCTGGCAGCAGCCGGACTGATCGCCCTACTGTACGGACAACCCTTGCTTCAGGCATGGCTATCTGCATGAAATCCGCTCGGCAATCAGCAGTGCCTGAGGGACAATCACGGGCATGACAGAAAAAAGATTCCAGCGATTTTCCGTTGGCCTGACCGGGGGCATAGGGAGTGGGAAATCCGCAGTCGCTGACATGCTTGCAAAGCAAGGGGCGGCGATCGTCGATACCGACCAGATCGCGCATGCACTGACTGCGCCCGGAGGCGCCGCGGTGTCAAAGATCGCTGCGGTGTTTGGCGATAATTTTTTGACATCGGAAGGTGCGCTCAACCGCTCAGCCATGCGCGAGCGGGTGTTTTCCGACCCGGCAGCCAAGCGGCAGCTGGAGGCTATCCTCCACCCACTGATCGGACAACAAACGGCCATTCAAGCCGACCGGACGCCCGGCAGTTATCTGGTGTTTGTGGTGCCTCTGCTGGTGGAATCCGGGCGCTGGAAGGACCGTGTCGATCGCGTGCTGGTGGTGGATTGCAGTGAAGCGCTGCAGCTGGAACGCGTGATGCGCCGCAGCCAGTTAACGGGTGAGCAAGTCCGGGCAATCATGGCAACCCAGGCCAGCCGGGAGCAACGTCTGGCCGTCGCCGATGATGTCATCATCAATGATCAGGGACTGGATGCCCTTGAACCCACGGTCGCTGCACTGCATCAGCGCTACCTTGCGCTGGCTTCAGCCCATTCTGCTCGCCCTCGAGGGCAAACTTAGAACCCTCATCGAATCTTTTAGCGGCAAGATGTTTGTATTTTCCGACTGCTTCGGTCAGAATCACGTTATTAATCTCTGGCCAACTCGCGAGGACTGCCGCCTTGACCGTATACGAATACCCTTTCAACGAGCGTATTCGCACCCTGCTGCGGCTTGAAGACCTGTATGAAAAATACCGGTTCTTCGTCGCGCAGGATCATTCGCTGCAGCACCATGTCGCGCTCGCTACCATCTACGAGATGCTTGAGGTCGCCGGTCGGGCCGACCTGAAGTCAGATCTGTTGCAAGAATTAGAACGCCAGAAGCAGACGCTGATTGGCTTCAAATCCAATCCGAATGTCGAGAGTGCGCGACTGAACGAGGTTCTGTCCGACATCGAGACCACCAGCGCTGCGCTGATCGGCATTCAGGGCAAGACCGGTCAGCACATTCGTGACAATGAATGGCTGATGAGCATACGGGGCCGCACCATTATCCCCGGCGGCGCCTGCGAATTCGATTTGCCGTCTTACCATGCATGGCAGCAGCAGTCGGCGGATCAGCGTCGTGCGGACATCAGCGGCTGGTTTGCGCCGCTCGAACCTCTGTTCTCGGCAATCACCATTATTCTTCGCTTGTTGCGCGAATCGGGCCGTGCATCGCATATTGTGGCGACAGCGGGCAACTTCCAGCAGATGCTGCAGGGTCGCACTTACCAGCTGCTGCGTGTCGGCATTGACCCCAAGCTGGCAGCGATCCCGGAAATCTCGGCCAACAAGTACGTGCTGTGGATACGCTTCACGACTCAGGGTGGCGACAACAAGCCCAAGGCTTACGAAGGCGATGTGCCCTTCGATCTCACGCTCTGCAATTTCTGATTCTTCATGATGGTGACGGTCGTCGATTGTCCGACCTGCGGCAACAAGGTCGAATGGACTGAAGCTAACAAGTTTCGCCCCTTTTGCAGCGAGCGCTGCAAACAAATCGATCTGGGCGCGTGGGCGGAAGAAAAATATATTATCCCGGGCTCAACTCCAGTCGACGATCAGGATCCTGAAAGCTCGTACTGATCGCCGGGGCTCACAGGCGATGACTACACTACCCGTCTTCTCTCGGCGAGTGATTCAAGCAGTGGTATGGTCGCAGGCAATATTGGCGACACATCGAAGCTTCCCTGCCAGGCCAATTGCTGGCCTTCCAGTCCGCGCGGCTCGCCCTGCCATTCACGGCTGATATAAAAATGCAGACGTACATGCGCATGCGGATACACATGCTCGACACCACACCAGGGTTCGGCTGAGAGAATCTGTACGCCGATTTCTTCAGCGAATTCGCGTTTGAGCGCATCGAGCACGCTCTCGCCAGCCTCTACTTTCCCGCCGGGGAATTCCCAGTAGCCCGAATACGGTTTGCCTTCAGGGCGCTGCCCCATCAGCACATCACCATTGGACTTCATCAGGATGCCGACGGCGACATCGATCGGCGTGGCCATGATCAGGCAGCGTGTTTACCGGACCAGTCGCGCGCGAACTGCCAGGCAATACGGCCCGAACGCGAACCGCGCTGCAATGCCCATCGCAAGGCTTCGGCATCGGCTTCTTCAAACTGTGCGGCCGGCACACCGAAATGCGCGAGCCAGTGATGAACGATGTCGAGATAATCGTCCTGCCGAAAGGGATAGAAAGATAACCAGAGTCCGAAACGCTCTGACAGCGAAATCTTCTCTTCCACTGTCTCGCCCGGATGCAGATCACCATCATCGACATGACGATAACCTTCGTTATCCGACATTTTTTCCGGCAGCAGGTGGCGACGGTTCGACGTCGCATAGATCAGTACATTATCGGATTGTGCGGAGATACTGCCATCCAGCGCGACCTTCAGCGCCTTGTAACCGCCCTCGCCTTCTTCGAAGGACAAGTCATCGCAAAAGATAATGAAGCGCTCGGAGCGCTGCGCGATCAGTTCGACGATGTCAGGCAGTTCGGCAAGATGTTCCTTGTCAACCTCGATCAATCGCAGTCCGCGATCGGCAAACTGCGCGAGACAAGCCTTGATCAGCGAGGACTTGCCGGTGCCGCGCGCACCGGTCAGCAGCACGTTATTCGCTGGATGCCCGCTGATGAACTGCCGGGTGTTCTGCTCGATGGCTTCCTTTTGCGGTGCGATATTGCGCAAATCATCCAGCCGTATGCGCGAAGGATAATGCACTGCCTGCAGATGACCACGACCATCGCGGCCAACCCGCCAGCGATAGGCGGTCGCGCTCCAGTCGATCTCCGGGGGAGCCGGAGGCAGCAGCTTTTCTACACGGGCAAGCACCGACTCGGCGCGCTGAAGGAATTGTTCGAGTTCTTTCATGTCGTTGTTATCTCGGTTTTATAACGACACTGGATCCCGGTCTGCACCGGGATGACATTTTTTGGCCACCGCACATCAATCTGTCATTCCGGCGGCAGCCGGAATCCAGCAATTTTAAAAATACCTCAGACGATCAGTGATCAGGACCGGTAATCAGCGTTGATCGAGACATAGTCATGCGACAGATCGCAAGTCCAGATTGTCGCGGATGCTGTGCCACGCGCCAGTGTAACCCGCACCGTGATCTCGCTCTGCTTCATGACTCGCTGACCCTCTTCTTCGCGATAGTCAGGGTTGCGACCACCCTGCTTCGCCACCCAGACATCATCAAGGTATAAATCTAGCTGGCTCACATCGAGATCAGTGACCCCCGCATAGCCGATGGCAGCGAGAATCCTGCCAAGATTCGGATCAGAGGCGAAGAAAGCGGTTTTCACCAGTGGTGAATGACCAATCGCATAAGCGATCTTGCGGCATTCTTCCGCATTGCGCCCTTGCTCGATCTGCACCGTGATGAACTTGGTCGCGCCTTCGCCATCGCGTACGATCATCTGTGCCAGCTCCTGCGACAAGCTGGTCACCGCGACCTCCAGTGCCTTGTATTCAGGAGAGTTCGCATCGTCAACTTGCAGCTCGCCCGCACCCGTTGCGATCAGCATGAAGGAATCATTCGTGGATGTATCACCGTCGATAGTGATGCAGTTGAACGAGGCGTCGGCGGCATGCCTCACCATCTGTTCCAGCAAAGGCTGTGATACCGCCGCGTCACAAGCCACATAACCGAGCATGGTCGCCATGTTCGGCTTGATCATGCCCGCACCCTTGGAAATACCGGTCAGTGTCACCTGCCTTCCCTGGATGCTCACCGTGCGCGATGCCGCTTTCGGCTGCGTATCCGTCGTCATGATGGATTCCGCGGCGTAGTACCAGTTATCTTCTTTCAGATTCGCCTGTGCATTGGGCAGGCCAGCGATGATGCGATCGACAGGCAAGGGCTCAAGAATCACACCCGTCGAAAATGGCAGCACCTGTTCAGCAGCGCAGCCAAGCAGCTTTGCCACCGCATCGCAGGTGCGATGAGCATTGGCGAGCCCCGGCTCGCCAGTTCCCGCATTCGCATTACCGGTATTGATCACCAAAGCCCTGATGCCTTTGCCGCTTGCCAGATGCTGCTTCGAGACTTGTACCGGCGCTGCACAAAAGCGATTCGTTGTGAACACACCCGCGACAGTGGCGGTGGGCGCCAGCGTCATCAGCAGCACGTCTTTGCGGCCGGGCTTCTTGATACCGGCTTCGGCATAGCCCAGCTGTATACCTTTGACAGGTGTTAGATTGGATGGAATGGGTAGAGGGAGATTGACTGCCATGAAGATGCCTGTGGGGTCAAAAGGTGAATTACCTTGTTCAATGAAGGCCATCGCCAGACTCAGGCAAGCTGCCAGAGCGGCCATGGATTCCGGCCTGCGCCGGAATGACGAATCAAATTCCGTACGCCTTAAAACGTCACCCCGGCAGAAGCCGGGGTTGGGTGTCTTTACTCAGTGTTAGAGGTCGGCTATCCATCGACCTGTGTCATCACGCCAGCCTGCCGTGACACTGCTTGTATTTCTTCCCACTGCCACAGGGGCAGGGATCATTGCGTCCGACCTTGGCCATGCCATCGCCCTGTGCTGACTGCGCCTCATCAGAGGGAGCGAGCAGTTCTTCCGGCGCCAGCGCCGGATTGAAATCACGATGCTGGTAGTGCACGTTCTCCAGGTGCGGATGCGACATCTGCTCTTCGGCGGCCGCGATCTCTTCCTGCGACTGTACGCGCACCGTCATCACCATGCGAACGACATCATTGCGGATCAGGTCGAGCATTTGCGCAAAGAGCTCGAAAGCTTCTCGCTTGTACTCCTGCTTCGGATTCTTTTGCGCATAACCGCGCAGATGAATGCCCTGACGCAGATGGTCCAGCGCGGCAAGGTGCTCGCGCCAGTGCGAATCAATGCTCTGCAACATTACGCTGCGCTCGAAACCCCCAAACGAATCCTGTCCGACCATGTCAACCTTCGCCTGGTGCACAGTGTCCGCCGCGTGCAGTACGCGTTCGATCAGCTCTTCATCGGATAGCTGGGGTTCGTTCTTCAGCATCTCGGTCAGCGGCAAGCCGAGCTGCCACTCCGCTGCCAGCACGGATTGCAAACCTTCCAGATCCCACTGTTCTTCCATCGACTCTTCCGGCACATGCAGACGGAACAGATCGATGAACACGCCGTGACGCAACGCCTGGCTGATCTCGGCCATGTCTTGTGCTTCGAGCAGTTCATTGCGCTGGTTGTAAATGACCTTGCGCTGATCGTTGGCGACGTCATCATATTCGAGCAGCTGTTTGCGGATATCGAAGTTGCGCGCCTCAACCTTGCGCTGTGCGGACTCGATGGAACGCGACACGATGCCAGCCTCGATGGGTTCATCTTCCGGCATGTTCAGGCGTTCCATCACGGCGCGCACACGATCGCCCGCGAAGATGCGCAGCAGAGAATCGTCCAGCGACAGATAGAAACGTGAGGAACCCGGATCGCCCTGGCGGCCGGAACGGCCACGCAGCTGGTTGTCGATACGACGTGATTCGTGACGCTCGGTACCGATGATGTGCAAGCCGCCCGCCGCAACAACACCGTCATGCAGCGACTGCCACTCGTCACGCAGCTGCTTTGCTCGTTTCGCTTTTTCATCGACAGCAACAGCATCATCCGCTTCGATCAGCTGAATCTGCTTGTCGACATTGCCGCCGAGGACGATATCGGTACCGCGACCGGCCATATTGGTTGCGATGGTGATCATCTTCGGACGACCTGCCTGAGCGATGATCTCTGCCTCACGCGCATGCTGCTTGGCATTGAGCACATTGTGTGGCAGCTGCGCTTGCGTGAGCATCTTGGAGATCAGCTCGGAATTTTCGATTGAGGTCGTGCCGACCAGTACAGGCTGTCCGCGATCGTAGCAGTCCTGGATGTCAGCCAGCACCGCACGGTATTTGCCTGCGGCATTCTTGAATACCTGATCCTGACGATCCTTGCGCTGGCTGGGACGGTTGGGCGGGATGACCACCGTTTCCAGACCGTAGATCTCCTGGAATTCATAGGCTTCGGTGTCCGCCGTCCCCGTCATGCCGGCCAGCTTGCCGTACATGCGGAAGTAATTCTGGAAAGTGATCGAGGCCAGTGTCTGGTTCTCGTGCTGTATGCGCACGCCTTCTTTCGCCTCTACCGCCTGATGCAGACCGTCGGACCAGCGGCGACCCGTCATCAGACGGCCGGTGAATTCATCGACGATCACGACTTCATTGTTTTGCACCACGTACTGCTGATCTTTGTGGAACAGCGTATGCGCGCGCAGTGCGGCGTACAAGTGGTGAATCAGCGTGATGTGCGACGCATCGTAAAGCGACGCGCCCTCGGGCAGGAGACCCATCTCGGTCAGAATCTGCTCGGCCTTCTCATGCCCTGCCTCAGTCAGCAGCACCGTGTTGGCTTTTTCATCTTTGGTGTAATCGCCGGGCACTTCGACCACGCCCTTGCCATCCGGCGTCTCTTCGCCGATCTGCAAGGTCAGCAGGGGCGGCAAAGAATTCATCTTACGGTACAGCTCAGTGTGATCTTCCGCCTGTCCGGAGATGATCAGCGGTGTTCTTGCCTCGTCGATCAGGATCGAGTCCACTTCATCAACAATCGCAAACGACAGGCCGCGCTGCACGCGATCGGCAACATCGTGCACCATGTTGTCGCGCAAATAGTCAAAGCCGAATTCGTTGTTAGTGCCGTAGGTGATATCAGCGGCATAGGCGGCTTGCTTCACATCATGCGGCGCCTGCGACAAATTGACACCCGTCGTCATACCGAGCCAGCCGTACAACTTGCCCATCCACTCGGCATCACGCTGCGCGAGATAATCGTTGACCGTCACGATATGCACACCTTTGCCGGTCAGGGCATTCAGATAAGCGGGCAGCGTCGCCATCAGCGTCTTGCCTTCGCCCGTGCCCATCTCGGCGATCTTGCCCTGATGGAGAACCATGCCGCCGATCAGCTGCACATCGAAGTGGCGCATCTTCAGAATGCGCTTGCTTGCCTCGCGGCAGACAGCGAAAGCCTCGGGAAGGATCTCGTCCGTCGTGGCACCTGCAGCAATGCGTGCTTTCAGTTCTGGAGTCTTTGCCTTGAGTTCTTCGTCCGACAGCTTCTCCAGCGCGGGTTCGAGGGCATTGATATCGCGGACAGTCTTCTGCAGCTTCTTGAGCAGCCGCTGATTGCGACTGCCGAAAATTTTGGTCAGTAGGGACATGCTTGGCTAGCGGGAAAAGGAGGCTTGCTGCAGGCGCCCGCCTGACAGCCAAAGGCGCGATTCTATCACGCAGGCTCTTGCCAACTGTACTACTCTCACCGGAGCGAAAGCGCCTGTGCTAAGGTTGCCGAATGTCTCGATTTCCCACGAATTTCACGCCTTTTCGCCGCCCGGAGCAGCGCACGAGCGCACGGGAAGCGTTGGATTTCTTGCAATCCTCGGAAAAGGTCAGCGCGCTGCTGCCGACCGCCAGCCGTCTGGCTCAGCTTCAGCAAAGCTGTGAACGCTTGCAACCTCAGGTGTTTGCCTCGTGCCGGGTGGTTCACCTCGACAACGGACTGCTGCAGATTGCAGTACCAAACGCGGCGCTCGCGACCCGGCTCAGACAGCAATTGCCTCGGCTCGCGGCCGGACTCCGGGAAAACGGATGGCCGGTCGAAGATATCCGGCTGAAAGTGCAGGTGATGCCGGAACGCCTGCCTGCACCCCCGGCGCCAAAAAAACGCGAGCTGCCCGTCGCCGCGCTGGCCTCGTTCGCAGCACTGGAGACCTCGCTCGATACCGACCCACGCAATGAAGGATTGCGCGACGCCTTGCGCATGTTGCTCGCGCGACGCGCTTCCTGATCAGAGTTTCGCGCGCGACCCCGGTCTGGGCAAAGCCTCAATGATGGTTGCCGCAACAATCAGCGCGCCACCGAAATAATCCCCCGTCGTCAGCGTTTCGCCACCCATCAATACCGCGGATACCACCGCCACCAGCAACTCCACAATCTGAAAGACCGCCGCTCGACTGGCTTGTACATGTGTGACGCCATAGGTCGTTAACAAACCCGCGCCCAGCAACCAGAAGAACGCAAACCCGGCCAGCAGCAGCCATGTCATGACCGGCAATTCAGGTATGTCGGGCGAGGACAGCAGCAATCCGGCCACGGCCAGCACTGCGCAACCTGCGAACGACGAGAGTGTGCGGCTGGCCATTGGTATCAAGCGCGCCTTGCGATTCGCAATACCGGCAGCGGTGTAGCAGATGCCAGCGATCAATGCCGCGAAATCAGCCCCAGAAGGCGGTTCATCCAGCACGCGCACACCGCCCACAATCACGAACACACCCAGCAGCGACAGCACGACCGCAAAGATGCGGCGGCGATCCAGCGACTCACCAAGAAACGCAGCGCCACCCAGTGCGCCCCAGACCGGCAACAGGAAGAACAGCAGCATCACGCGTACCACCGAGCCTGACATCAGCGCAATCGTCAGACCGACATTGGCCACACCGAAGCACAGACCGATCAGGATCAGCC
>JACCDH010377014.1_pt1 | contig 22463 bp, 23 predicted proteins | sample 7442481 | NCBI WGS metagenome assembly JACCDH01 (sample SAMN15323433, study PRJNA562643) | freshwater metagenome | isolation source: river surface water | place: USA:Blue River Watershed | collected 2017-08-15
ATCAACTTTGGTCTCGCGATCGACATCCCAAAGCCGGATGGAACCCGAGCTCTTCTTGTACCAAACATCAAGCGTGCCGAGTCACTGAACTTCGCTGAGTTCGTGACCGCATACGAATCACTCGTAAGGCGAGCTCGCGATAACAAGCTAACCGCCGAGGACTTCCAGGGCACCACCATCTCGCTGACTAACCCAGGTGGCATTGGAACCGTTCACTCGGTTCCAAGACTCACTAAGGGCCAGGGCTGCATCGTTGGTGTGGGAGCACTTGACTACCCAGCCCAGTTCCAGGGCATGGCCGAGGAGCTCCTAGCAGAGCAGGGCATTGGCAAGATTCTGACCCTTACCTCCACCTATGACCACCGCGTCATTCAGGGCGCTGGTAGCGGCGAGTTCCTCAAGATCATCAACGAGCTGCTGCTTGGTGAGCGCGGCTTCTACGACCAGATCTTCGCTGACATGCGAATCCCCTACACCCCTGTTGTTTGGGTTCAGGACTTCCACTGGGATCTTGCCGACGAGAATGGCAAGAACACCAGAATTCAGGAATACATCAACGCCTTCCGAGTCCGCGGTCACCTAATCGCAGACATCGATCCACTCGAGTACCAGCAGCGCTGGCACCCAGATCTGGACATCCGCTCCTACGGACTATCGCTATGGGATCTGGACCGCACCTTCAAGACCGGTGGTTTCGGCGGTCGCACCAAGGCTAAGTTCCGCAACATGCTTGGCATCCTGCGTGACAGCTACTGCCGCACCGTAGGTGTCGAATACATGCAGATTCAAAATCCAGAGGAGCGTCGCTGGTTCCAGGAGAAGCTTGAGCGTCCATACGTCAAGCCATCCAAGGAGGAGCAGTTCCGCATTCTGCAGAAGCTAAATGAGGCAGAGGCATTCGAGACCTTCCTACAGACCAAGTTTGTTGGTCAGAAGCGATTCTCACTGGAGGGTGGAGAGTCACTAATCCCAGCCCTTGACCAGATCCTCCAGGATGCAGCGGATGCAGACCTGCACGAAGTTGCAATCGGTATGGCTCACCGCGGTCGCCTAAACGTTTTGACCAACGTTGCGGGCAAGACCTATGGTCAGGTCTTCAAAGAGTTCGAGGGATCGATGGACACCAAGGGTGTCCAAGGTTCCGGTGACGTGAAGTATCACCTTGGAACCGAGGGTGTATTCACCAACCACGCCGGCAAGCAGGTAAACGTTTCACTAGCTGCCAACCCATCTCATCTAGAGGCTGTAAACCCAGTTCTAGAGGGTATCGTCCGTGCGAAGCAGGACAGATTGGGCAACCCAGAGAACTTCCCTGTGGTGCCGGTGCTGATCCACGGTGATGCTGCATTCGCTGGTCAGGGTGTAGTCCCAGAGACCCTGCAGATGAGCCAGCTCGAGGGCTACAAGGTTGGTGGCACAATCCACATCATCGTGAACAACCAGGTTGGTTTCACCACCCTGCCAAAGGACTCTCGCTCCACCACCTACGCAACCGACATTGCCAAGGCAATCCAGGCCCCGATCTTCCACGTCAACGGTGATGACCCAGAGGCAGTGGTTCGTGTATCCAGAATTGCATTTGAGTACCGACAGTTGTTCAACAAGGACGTCGTAATCGACATCGTCTGCTACCGCAGACGCGGTCACAACGAAGGTGACGACCCTTCGATGACCCAGCCGCTGATGTACAACCTGATTGAGCACAAGCGCAGCGTCAGAACCCTCTACATGGAGAACCTGATCGGTCGCGGTGACATCACCCAGGAAGAATTCGATCAGGCCAACCAGAGCTTCCAGGAGACGCTAGAGAAAGCCTTCGTGGATGTTCACGAGGCGATGACAACTCCAGCTGCCCTACCTACTCGACCAGCAGGAATCGGCACCACAGCCAGCGAGAAGCAAGAAATCTCCAAGCCAACCGCCGTTTCAGTCGAGGTTGTTCACGCCATTGGAAATGCCCACGCCAACCAGCCAGCGGGCTTTGCCGTTCACCCCAAGCTTGCTCAACTTCTTGAGAAGCGCGTTGAGATGAGTCGCCAGGGCGGCATCGACTGGGGCTTTGGTGAACTTCTTGCCTTTGGATCCCTGCTACTTGAGGGCGTAAATGTTCGACTTGCAGGCCAGGATGCGCGACGCGGAACCTTCGTTCAGCGTCACGCCTCCTTCCACGACCGCAACACCGGTCAGGAGTGGATGCCACTTCAGTACATCTCTCAGACTCAAGCAAAGTTCCAGGTCTTCAACTCGCTTCTGAGCGAGTATGCGGCTATGGGATTTGAGTATGGCTACTCAGTCGAGGAGCCAAACTCACTGACTCTGTGGGAAGCACAGTTTGGTGACTTCGTAAACGGTGCTCAAACCGTAGTTGACGAGTTCATCTCCTCGGCAGAGCAGAAGTGGGGTCAGCACGCATCGCTGGTTCTCCTTCTCCCGCACGGTTACGAAGGTCAGGGTCCTGACCACTCGTCTGCTCGTATCGAGAGATTCCTGCAGCTTTGTGCCGAGAACAACATGACTGTTGCTCAGCCATCAACTCCTGCGTCACACTTCCACCTGCTGCGCCGCCAGGCTTTCTCCAACCCGAAGCGCCCACTAATCGTCTTCACTCCAAAGTCGATGCTTCGTCTCAAGGCGGCATCTTCATCGGTGGAGGACTTCACCCAGGGCAGCTTTAGACCGGTCATCAACGATGAGCAGGGTCTGAACCCAGCAAACGTGAAGCGCGTGATCTTCTGCTCCGGCAAGGTCTACTGGGATCTGCTCGCCGAGGCCCAGAAGCGCGGCACCGGCGACACCGCGATTGTTCGCATCGAGCAGCTCTACCCAACTCCGGTTGAGGAGATGAAGCAGGCGATTGCAATGTACCCAGGTGCTGATCTGGTTTGGGTTCAGGATGAGCCTGCAAACCAGGGCCCTTGGACCTACATGGGTCTATTCATGCCTAAGTACGGAATCAACTTCCGCAACATCTCGCGCCCCGCTTCAGCTTCGCCAGCCTCTGGCTCAGCGAAGCGTCACGCCACCGAGCAGGCTGACCTGATTCAGCGAGCATTCGAGGCGTAGTTTGAGACGAATTAGGGTCGTAATTCTCGGTGACGAGTTACTCTCAGGCGCCGGAGACCCTAAGGGCCTGGGTTGGCTGGGTCGAGTTCAGGCTCGACTGCCCCAGGGAGATGATGTTGCTATCTTCCCACTTGCCATGGTCAGCGAAAACAGCTCTCAGCTACTGGAGCGCTGGAGAACAGAGGCGCTCCCTAGGTTTAGCCCGGAGTCAGAAAACTATCTTGTGCTAGCGCTGTCCGCCCAAGACATTCTTGAGGGCCTGACGATTTCTCGCTCGAGACTGAATCTGGCATCGCTGCTTGATGACGCCGCTCGCGAGGGCGTGAAGATTTTTGTTATTGGTCCAACGCCGTCAACCATCGCCGAGATAGACGCTGAGATTGATCACTTGAACGCAGGCTTCGAAGATGTAGTCAAGCGTAGACAGATAAATTACGTGGACTGTTTCAGACCGTTGCGCGAGCACGAGGGCTGGCTGGCCGAGGTTTCCACCCACCCAAGACGCCTACCGGGACAGGTTGGCTACGGCCTAATTGCCTGGCTGGTGCTGAACAAGGGTTGGTTTGAGTGGCTGGGGCTCACCGAGAGCGATTAGTCGTGCTCTTGGATCTCGCGTAGTCGCTGCATCACGCGCTCCGCAAGCTCAGAGGTTGGGGCCTCATCGCAGGAACGCTGAATCACCTGATTGAAAACAATTTCAATGTCGTAGTGCTGCTCGCAGGAGTCGCAGTTGGCAAGGTGTGCGGTTACCGCATCCAGCTCCTGCTCGTGCATCGCGGAGTGAAGATATTCGTGAACGCTGCGCTTTACTTCGTCGCAGTCGAGCTGTTTCATCATCACTCCTTTTCTCCGATTACGCGGTACCCCTCTTGGGCTGCATAATCAGATAACAGATTTTTTAGCAGTTTCTTCCCGCGATGCAAGCGCGACATGACGGTTCCGACTGGAGTTCCCATCACATCAGCAATCTCTGCATAGGGCAAACCCTCGACAACTGCGTAGTAAACGACCATTCGAAACTCTTCCGGAATCTCATCCAGGGCATCGCGAATCACCTTTGAGGGCAGGTTGTCCAGCGCCTCTGCCTCGGCAGATCTGGTTGAAATCGATGTGATTGATTCGCCACCACCAACCTGCCAGTCTTCCAGGTCATCAAGCGCGGTCTTGGCCTGATCCTTGGCGCGCTTGTTGTAGAGATTGATGTGAGTATTGGTCATGATTCGAAATAGCCAAGCCTTGAGGTTTGTGCCCTGTTCGAATTTTCCCCACGCGCTGAAAGCTTTAGCGAAGGTCTCCTGCACCAGGTCCTCGGCATCCGAGGGGTTTCTGGTCCATCTAAGCGCTGCACCGTAAAGCTGGGGCATGAGCGGTAAAGCCTGCTGTTCGAAGCTACGCAGCTTCTCTGATTTCTTTTCACTCATTACTAGTGAGTGTATTGAGGTTTGGGTAACTAGTGGTGGGAATTCCGAACTTGCCCCTGAATTCAATCCAAACTGGCTTGTATTCTGTTCTGCAATGAGCAATCACCCATTCTGGCCAGCGCCCAAAGGTAGGCAGTTTCGCGCCACGGTGATGCTCCCAGGATCTAAATCTCTCACCAACCGGGAGCTCTTGCTATCGGCAATCGCAAATTCCCCTACCAAGCTCATCGCTCCGCTTGTTTCCAGGGACTCAAAGCTCATGATTCAAGCTCTTGAGCAACTTGGCACCAGATTCGAGTGGCAGGGAACTGACCTGATGGTCTACCCGGGTGAGCTACAGGGCGGAGCCAAAATCGACTGCGGACTTGCTGGCACTGTTATGCGCTTCGTACCACCGCTTTCGCTTTTGGCCAACGGGAAAACAGAATTTGATGGTGATGAAGGTGCAAGGCGCAGGCCGATGCACACCACCATCGAGTCCCTCCGGGCACTAGGTGCGCAAGTTGAGTCAAAAGACATGGCCCTTCCATTCACCGTGAATAGCTCGGGCAAAGTTTCTGGCGGAGAACTTGTAATTGATGCATCGGCATCCTCGCAGTTTGTCTCTGGACTATTGCTTGTGGCAGCCAGATTCGAAAATGGAATAACCCTGGTCCACTCCGGTGAAGAGCTGCCGTCCCTTCCTCACATCGAGATGACGCTTGAGACCCTGAGGCAGCGCGGGGTAAATGCCTACGCAGTCTCGGAGCGCAGTTGGCGAGTGGATCCCGGACCGATCTCAGGTGGGGAGCGAGTCATCGAGCCGGACCTTTCGAATGCTGGCCCATTCCTAGCGGCAGCTATGGTCACAGGCTCAGAGATCACAATCCCGCACTGGCCGGACAAAACCACACAGGTTGGTGCGGAGTTCGAACGAATCCTCCCGCTGATGGGTGCCGAGGTTTCAAGATCCGAAAAAGGCATGACCCTAAAGGGCAGCTCCATTCACGGAATCGACATAGATCTCTCAATCGGTGGCGAGTTGGCTCCGGTTATCGCTGGACTAGCTGTGTTGGCAGACTCCCCCACTCGAATCACCGGCATTGCCCATCTCCGCGGTCACGAGACCGACCGACTCAAAGCCCTGACCGATGAGATCAATAGAGTCGGGGGTAGCTGCAGAGAGTTGCCTGATGGCTTGGAGATCACCCCTGGGCCGCTAACCGGTGGAAAGTGGTTCAGCTATGAGGACCACCGGATGGCCACCACAGGCGCAATCATTGGCCTGAGATACGACATCGAGGTTGAAAACATCGCAACCACCTCGAAGACCATGCCCGAGTTTGTGAGTCTGTGGCAGAACATGCTGGAGTCGAATTGACCCGCTCCTACGCCGATGATGACTACCTCGATGAGGATGATGTCCGCATCCGGCCAAACCCCAAGGGTTCGAGACCCAGAACTAAGCGCAGACCAAACTTCGATGATGCCCCGCTGGGAATGGTTTTGGAGGTTCACCTAGCTCGCTACCGAGTTTTGGTAAATGGCAAAGAGGTTCTCGCGACCCTTGCCAAAGAGCTGCGCAACAAAGGTTGCGTCACCTGCGATCAGGTGAGACTCGATGGTGACCTTAGCGGCGAGAAGGGCTCACTGGCTCGAATTGTGAAGGTTGAACCGAGAAAAACCGCACTGTCTCGACTCAACGAGGAGTCAGAGGCGGGCGAGCAGACGATTGTTGCAAACGCCGACCAGCTGATGATTGTGCTGGCGAGTGCGAACCCAGAACCTAAAGCTCGTTTGGTGGATCGCTACCTGGTTGCCGCCTATAACGCAGGGATCAAACCGTTTTTGGTGATGACCAAGTGTGACCTGAAAGATCCAACTGAGTTTCTGGACAGCTTCTTAGGGTTCGACCTGACTGTGATTAGAACTCGTTCGGATCAACCAAACCTTGATGAACTGATCACCCACATCAAAGGTCACACCACCGTATTTGCCGGCCACTCTGGAGTGGGAAAAACGACTCTGATTAACGCGCTTGCCCCTAATTACCAGAGGGCAACCGGAGACGTGAATGAGGTGACCGGCAAGGGCAAGCACACCTCGTCCTCAGCCAGAGCTATCTGGGCGCAGGGCGGCTGGATTGTTGACACCCCGGGAGTGCGAACCTTCGGTCTCGCGGGCATAGATGCTTTAGGACTACTCAAGGGGTTCTCTGATCTTGCAGCTGCTAGCGAGCAGTGCCCCAGAGACTGCTCTCACCTAGCCACCGCGCCAGACTGTGAACTGGATGCCTTGGCAGAATCTGGGGAGATCTCGGCACTAAGACTTGATTCCTTCCGACGCTTGGTGGCAGAGGTTAGCTCGGTAGATTGGTCCTGATGAACGATCTTGAATTTGCCCTAATGCTGGCTGACGCCGCGGATGAGATTTCGCTAGCCAGGTTTAGAGCGCTAGATCTCAACATTGAAACCAAACCCGATAGAACTCCGGTCACCGATGCCGATCGCGCAGTTGAGGCAAAGCTTCGAGACCTAATTGCCAACCACAGGCCAAATGAGAGCGTGATTGGCGAGGAGTTTGCCAACACCGGAGTCAATGAACGTGTTTGGATCATTGATCCAATCGACGGCACTGCCAACTATCTGCGCGGAGTACCGATCTGGGCATCACTTATTGCGCTGAGAGTTAACGGAGAGATCGTCACCAGCGTGGTTTCAGCGCCAGCCATAGGCAGACGCTGGTGGGCGTCAAAAGGTCAGGGCGCCTTTACCAGGGATGTCGATGGCTCGACCCGCGATATCAAGGTCTCAAAGGTTTCCGAGCTCGAGCATGCTTCGATTAGCTTCAACTCGATTAGGCAGTGGGACAACGCAGGACTACTCGAACCATTGATTGAACTCAGTCGCAAAGTTTGGCGCGACCGGGCCTATGGAGACTTCCTGAGCTACATGTATTTGGCCGAGGGACTTTTGGAGGTTGCCTCGGAGCACGGCTTGGCACTCTATGACATTGCGGCTCTGGTGCCGATTGTTGAAGAGGCCGGTGGCCGCTTTAGCGCACTCGATGGCCCACTCACCGACTCCACCTCAAGTGTTTTGGCAACCAATGGATTGCTCCACCAGATCATCCAGCGTGAGCTGGGAGTTTTGTAATTGCGCAAATTCTTAGCCATAGCAGCCATCGCGCTGCTGGCCTTTAACCTAAGAACTGCGGTGTCCTCGGTTTCACCCGTTATTACCTTTATCCAAGAAGAGATTCCTCTACCAATCATCACCATCGGTTTGCTTGGGATTGCAGCACCGCTCTCCTTTGCATTAGCAACCCAACTTTCCTATCGACCGGCAAGACGAATCGGCGTTGAGAAGACTCTCATGCTGACTATCGGGATGATCATCCTCGGTCACGCTCTCAGAGCCTTTGCCTGGGATTCGACTTCTTTGTTTGCAGGGAGCCTGCTGGCGCTATTAGGCATGGGTATTGGAAACGTGCTACTGCCGGTACTGGTGAGAAAGTACTTCCCAAACCGAGTGGGTGCGGTGACCAGCTTCTACATCACTCTGACCGCTATATCGGCAACCCTCGGTTCACTTGTCGCGGTGCCGGTCGCGGAGGCTGCCGGTTGGCGCTTCTCACTTGGTCAGTGGGCACTGTTCTCAGTCTTGGCTGCAATCCCGCTGATAACTCTCCTGGGCAACTCCACCCCAGAACCAAAACCCGAAGTTGAGTCTGGGGGCAAGTCAATCTGGCGAGCGCCGACAGCTTGGGCAATTGCCGGGATGCAGGCAATGACCTCAGTGTTTGGATATGTGAGCTTTGCCTGGCTGCCACTGCTACTGGTTGAGCACAACTCGGTCACGGTCGCCGAAGGTGGACTGTATCTGTCGCTCTTCGCTCTGATGGGCTTACCGACCTCGATTTTTGTGCCAATCCTGGCAAATCGTTATCCCCAGCTGCAGGTCTGGATTGTGGTTTTCTCGGGTGTCATGGGAGCTGGAGGTGTCCTGGGGATGCTGTTTGCCGGTAACTCCTGGCTGTGGTTCTTCGTGATCATGGCAGGGTTCGGTCCAACCATGTTCCCGCTCGCGCTAACTCTGTTCAACCTCAGAAGCGAGAAGCGCTCCACGGTATTGGCTGTCAGCGCATTTGGACAGGGTCTGAGCTATGGCACTGCATCGGTCGCGGTAATTGTGGTGGGTGTGCTCAGAGAGCTCACCGGTGGTTGGGAGGCGGCGCTGTGGCTCATGTTCGGTTTTGCGCTCTTGGCGATTCCGGTTTCAATTCAAATCGCTAAGCGCAAGACCATCGACTCAGAACTGAGTCGCTAACTACCCCCCTACGCTCACGCCGACAGCCGAGCAACGCTCATTGATTGAAGTGGTTAGAGCGGCAACCTTGTCCTGTGCGCTTGCTGCCGTAGAAGTCTCACCCAACGCAGCACCCAAATCGGCAATGTCCTGAGCCAGGGTGCTAGAGAGCAAAGAGCGAGCCTGCTCGCCCACTAGGGAGTCCAGGGTTGCAATCACACCTGAATCAACCAGCCCAGCGTTGTAGGCCTCGGTGAGACCATCGAGCGTCGATGCCATTGCGGTGCAGGCAGCTGCATCGGCAGCGGTCTTTGCAACGTCTTCGACGCTGCAACCGGTGAGAGTGATGGCTAGGACTGGGGCAATAACTAGAGGGAGAATGCGCATAGTTAGGAAGACTAAATCTGAAGTATGAAAATTCCCTGAGTCGTAATGATTCGTAATCGCTGGAAGTAAAGGGGGGCTTTATGGTTACACTTCCATGGTTCCCAAAGTTTGAAACTGGAGATTTGATGCGGGTCTACAACGACATCACCGAGGCATTCGGAAACACCCCCCTGGTGAGGCTAAACAGAGTCACCGACGGTGGAGCCGCCAACGTTTACGCCAAGCTCGAGTTTTATAACCCATCTTCCTCGGTGAAGGACCGCCTAGGTATTGCGATGATCAACGAGGCAGAAGCCTCGGGTGAACTAAAGCCTGGCGGAACCATCATCGAGGCCACCAGCGGAAACACCGGTATTGCCCTCGCCATGGTTGGAGCTGCACGTGGTTACCGCACCATCATCGTGATGCCAGAGTCCATGAGCCTGGAGCGCAAGATCCTGATCCGTGCCTACGGAGCAGAGCTAGTGCTAACACAAGCCACCGAGGGTATGTCGGGGTCAGTGGCCAAGGCTGAGCAACTCGGCAAAGAGATTCCCGGCTCGATTCTGGTTCGCCAGTTTGAAAACCCCGCTGGACCAAAGATTCATCGCGAGACCACGGCCGAGGAGATCTGGCGCGATCTAGACGGCAACATCGATGCGTTCATCGCTGGCTCTGGAACCGGAGGCACAATCACCGGCACCGGACAGCGCCTTCGCGAACTCAACCCAAACATCAAGATTTTTGCCGTTCAGCCAGCAGCATCACCGCTGCTGACCGGCGGTGAAGCAGCGGGTCACCCACTTGCTGGTATTGGACCAAACTTCATCCCAAACATCCTCGACACTTCTGTCTATGACGAGGTGCTGAGCGCGCCAAACTCGGTGGCCTTCGAGTTTGCCCGCAGGGCCGCTGCCGAGGAGGGCATTCTGGCGGGAATCAGCTCCGGAGCCGCGCTCTGGGCTGCCAAGGACATCGCCCACCGTCCTGAGTTTGCTGGCAAGAACGTGGTTGTGATTTTGGCTTCTTTCGGTGAGCGCTATGTCTCCTCAACTCTCTACCGTGACCTTCAAGAGGAATACCAGACCAAGAATTGAGAATCTTCGAGGACATCAAGGTAGGTCTGGAGCGCGATCCCGCGACCAAGACCGCACTTGAGCTATTCCTAACCTCCCCCGGACTTCACGCCATATGGGCTTACCGAGTCGCTCACGTGCTGTGGGGGTGGAAGCTAAGAATTCTCTCGCGCATGCTTTCAAACTGGGCCAAGTTCTGGTCAGGCATTGAAATTCACCCGGGAGCCAAAATTGGTCGTCGTTTGGTCATCGACCACGGCACCGGTGTCGTTATTGGAGAGACTGCAATCATCGGTGATGACTGCTTGATCTACCACGGAGTGACCTTGGGTGGAAAGACGCTTGACCCAGTAAAGCGCCACCCCACCGTTGGAAACCGCGTAACCATTGGGGCCGGAGCAAAACTTATTGGCAACATCACCATCGGTGATGACTGCGCGATTGGCGCAAATGCGGTTGTCACCAAGAACATGCCCGGTGGCACGGTTGCGGTGGGCGTCAATGCGAGATTGCTGAACCTAACTGGGGACGATCTCTACGTAATCTGATTTACCGCTGTTTTTGAAGTACATGCAGCTCCACTTCTCCCCCACCGCAACCTGCCTGGTGCCCTGAAGCCCGTGCATCTTTAGCTGCTTCCAGACTGCGTCTCTACCCAGATCTGTCCCTAGGTGCGGCTTCTTGGGGTAGAAAACCCAGAAGGTCAGCTGCTGCTCCCAGGCATCCTTGAGCTTTGAGGCAAGACTCTCCAATTCTTTTGAGTTCTCGGCAAAGACAAACATCGCTGGGCTCTTACCCGCCTTGACAACGTCGATTGCCTTGGCGAACTCAACGGCCCATGGGGAGATGTCGTCTAACTCAACATCAACCGCCAACTTCACACAGGGCACCATGGTGTCCTGCGGGATAAACATCTTCTTTGCCAAACTCACGGGTGCCAGATTAGTGAACAAAAGGTGAACAAGTCTCGCCTGGAAAAAGATTTAACTTTCTAAATTTCCAGCATTCGCAATCGCACCGAAACCAAGTCCTCAAGCTGCTGGTCTGAAAGTGGCTTATCAAAGGGAATCTGAAGAGCACCCTTTGATTTCTTATAATCCTCGAGGCCCGAGACCTTGTCAATCACCTGTGAGCTGTGCGGGTAGTAACCGATGTGAGCTTTGTTGACAGCCCAACCTGCGATTGCTTTACCAGCAACTTTGATGACTGGCATGCCATAGGAAATGCCCTCCTCTCCCTGCGGAAGCAAACGTGACAGCCTCTGGCGAAGCGCTGAAGCAGCTTCTAACCCAGGACCCGAGAACCCCGCTAGGTAGGCGTCTATCTCACTACTTGACATCAGTTGCCGATCTGTAAATCTGACCTGGTTTGAGCTCACCCAAAAGCTCACTAACAGTCACAAACTTATAGCCGCGGTTACCCAAAGTCTTGAGGATTCGGGGAAGTGCATATCTGGTGGACCCCAAAATGTCATGCATTACGACGATGTCACCGGGCTTCACCTCTGAGACCACTCGTTCGTAGGTTTCGTTTGGGTCTTTTGTGAGCCAGTCCTTTGGGTCCACGCTCCAAAGAATCATTGGTGTATTTGCAACATCTTGAACTAGTGAGTCAAATTCACCATAGGGGGGCCTAAACATGGCAGGCCGCTCGCCAGTGGCCTCAAACATGAGCTTCGAGACGTAGTTGAAATCGCGCTCCAGCTCCCATCTAGATAGGTACTGGAGTTTTTGGTGCGCGTAGGAGTGGCCACCTAACTCATGGCCCTGAAGCAGTATTTCTCTGGCGATGTGAGGGTGTTGGCGAAGCTGGATTCCCAGCGCAAAGAACGTGGCCTTGGCCTCAGCCTTGTGAAGTGACTTCAGAATGCCGATTGTGTGGGCCGAAGGGCCATCATCATAAGTGAGCGCAACGCATTTCTCTACCGAGCAGTCCACCAACTCGATGGGCCGAGGTTCGGGAACGTCGATCTCAACCTCGAGCTCTTCCTCAACCTCCATCAGCTGCAGGTGCAGCTGCGCAATAGAGACATCAAAGATCGGATCAATCGCCTTGGTCTGGGCGCTGGTTGGAAGCGTGTTTGAGAGCGGAGCAAACAGCAAGGTGGTGAGTAATCCCAACCCCAGCGCTAACTTGAACCACCTGATCATGCGCTATGCCTTGTAGGCATCAACCTCAATCTCAACCAGCATGTCTGGGTTGATGAATTTCAACCCAGCCAAAATAGTGAGCGCTGGTCGAATCTCAGAGAAGAGCTCGCCGTTGGCCTTACCGACCGAGTCCATGTCCACCTCATCCTTCAGGTAGATGCGGACTCGAACCACGTCTTTGAGTGAGTAACCAACCTGACCAAGTGCTTTTTCAATGATTGAGAAGGCAACTTTGGACTGGCCATAGGCGTCACCTTTGTGCTGCAGCTCCCCATCAACCGTTGCAGTCGTGCCTGAGACGTGAACATATGGACCGGCCTTGACGGCTCTGGAGTAACCAATGACTGACTCCCATGGTCCACCTGATGAAATAAGTTGATCTGCAGCCATTTGAAACTCCTTTGATTTCGCTAGGTTAGCGAATCTTGGGGAGTTTCTCGCGCCACGCGCTGAAGGATCTGACACTGCCCGCATGAGGTGTTGCGAGCCACGGATAGGGGTGGAGATTAGCTATCTTCTTGAACTTTGAAAAGGATGGCACTGGTGCGAATGTGACCGCCACCGGCACCTCAATTGCATACTCATAGGGGCTACCCACATAGACGCGCAGGTCTCTGCGAGATGACAAGTCGCGAAGAGTTTGAAGGTAAAAGTGCATTCTCTTGCTGCTCAGTTGCAATTTGGCGAGCGCAGCCTCGTTGAACACAAATGCCACCGGTAGACCCGGATTGGCCCTGAGTGCTGGATCAGCATCCCCGAGAGAGTCAATAGTTAGCAAGACGACCTCTGGCTTTGACAGCTCTATTGGGGCGAGTGGACCTGCTGTTCGTTTCGGATTTGGATCGGCCTCAACCAACGAGTCGCGCTCGACTCGATCTAGAACTCGCTCATCCGGGAACTCCTGAATCGGACATGCCTTGTTCAGTGGGCACTTCATGCAGACACCTGGTGCTCGCTTCTCCACTTGCCAGCGCGCGAACCCGTATGGCTTTCCAGTTCCAGCCCCCACGGTCCATTGCCAACCCAGCAGATTTGCTGCTCGAGAGCCATCAATCAACTCCCGATACATTCGCTCCTGACCCGCGCGCCAGTCCATCCCATTTCGAACACTCCAGTGAGATGCCAACCACATCCTGGTTTGGTTCACCAGCCAGCCGTCTTGCTCTAGCTCAGACACCACCATGTCGATGCAGTGCATGTCACGATTCCAGCCATCGCCATGACCCCTACCTTCAGGCTCAAAACGAAGCGCTGCGAACATTCGCCTACCAACCCGGGCATACAGATGCCTGGCATACTCCTGCCACAACAGCTCGTCTCGGAACTTCTCGCGGTCTTTGGCAGGGGCACCTTCAACCCGATCCCAAACCTGCCTCAGGGTCAGCAGGTTGTGACGAATGTACGGAGATAGCACACTTGCACCACGGGCCGACTCTGGCAGCACCTCTGAGCGGTTGGCCGCGTAACCTCGGATGTCCAGATCCGCTAACGCTCTATCAGCAGCGGTTTGTCCGCCTGGTATAGAACTTGCACCGCTTCCTTGGTAAAGACCTGTGAAGTGTTTACTCAGAATCTGCTCATCGCTGAGCGAAAGATCAATCTCCTGCATTACTTGGTCAGCGGACCTAGGTAGTAGCTCTCAAGGATCGATGAAGGTCGTGCCTCACCACCGTGCTTACCGTCAAAAGCGCTGGTTGCGTCACCACCGCACAACGACAAAATCGAGCCAGAGCCACCAGGATGCTTGGTAATCCAATCGGTCAGGTTATAAACCGAGTCATTCACGATCACCCAGCAGTGAGACCTGGAGTTCTTCTCGGCAACCTGTGCTGCTGTGTAGCCAGCGGCTGGAGCAGTTTCACTCGGTGTAGGGCTTGGAGTCTTTGTTGGAGTCTTTGTTGGAGCCGGCGCCTTAGTTGCACTTGCCTTGGGTGTTGAAGTTTCTGCCGGCTGCGCTTCAGGCTCTGTTGTCAGCTCGACATCAACAGAACTCTCGGTAACTTCGGGTTCGGCGGTAGCGGTCGCCTCCACGCTCTCCTCTTGCGTCGATTCTTCAGGAGCCTGAGTGACAGAAGTAGTCACTGGCTGAGTGGCCTCCATCTCCTCCGCAGGCGAAGAGCAGCCAGCTAGGAAAAGCGTTGAGGAGACAACAAGGGCAAGCAAGGTTTTCATTACCAAACAAAACCTCGGGCTTCAATCATGGATTCCCTGGTGGGATCAGATTCGGGCAAAAACAAATGCCCGCGATTTCTCGCGGGCATTTGTGATTGGTACTTGTTTAGCCGTTTGCTACGACTCTCACCCAGAAACCATCGCCCTTGAAGGAGCTCTTGGATTCGTAGGTAACAGCCTTACCGCGCAAGCGGTTGGCTTCGATGTAGGAGCAAGCGCGCTTAGCCAAGCGCTCCGCGACAACTGGGTCAGCAGCATTCACAATGCACTTGACCGAGGTGTATTCGGAACCGATCTTCTTAGCGATGTTGGTTAGCTCGAGAAGTGAACCGTAGTTGAACCAAGCACCTTCAGCCTTGAATGCCGATTCCTTGGTTGGGACGACAGCCTTGATGGTGATGCCCTGCAGGTGGGTTAGCTTGCCGTGGCTGGAGTTGATCTCAACGTCATACTTTCCAGGCGCTAGGTCCTTCGGAAGGTCAATCTCTAGCTCGGAGGCTGAGTTGATCTTGTAGGTAACAGCCTTGCCATTGATCTTCATGGAGGTGATGCTGTCGAGCTTCTTGCCTGAGGTGACGAGCTTGTTTCCTGCGAGAGTTGCCGCACCGAATGATGAAAACTCAGGGCCGGAGTACTTCGGCTGACTTGAGTCCGCACTAGAACCGTTGCTCTGGGAATTAGAGGACCCGTAGTTCGCACTTGCAGAGTAGACAACGAATCCTGTGATGCTCGACTGAGCTACCACATGTGTGCCCAAGGATGCGTCGTAAGGCGAGCGGCCTGACATTGTCTGAACGTAAGAGGACAACAAGTTAGTCGGCAATGAATTGCCCTGTGCAGCAGCGTAAAGAAGGCCACAACTTGCAGGCAGTCCCATGTTTGAAACAGTAGGTTTCGCAACAACAGTGTTTGGACATAACCACAGTGAGAGGTTAACTGTCCCGTTGCTCCATATTCCTGAGGTGGCCGTTATTGTGGAGCCCGATAGAGTCACCGTCGGTTGAACCTGCACCGTTGGCACAGGCGCTGTCGCCTGAACCGACGCGGGGTGGATGTGGTACTCATACCCAGTGTCGATTACGTAAGTCGTGGTGACAATGTGGGCACCCCTGGAGATGTCATAAGGGGAATATGTATTCTGCCCAGTCTGAACAGTGGCCGTTGCCAGATCCGTTCCACTAAAGGAGCCCGCTCCTCCGGTATTGAAAAGCTCGGTGCACCCCGTGATAAAGCCTGCAACCAAACTGGTTCGGGCAGATTGCGCTGAAGGGCAAGCGAAGGTCTTACTTATCATCGAGCCTGCACCCGAAATGTTGACGGCGCCGGCCCGGATAAGGGTCTGGCCGTCGCCGGATAGACCGAGTGTCATAGTGTTGGAAACTAAGGTCGGTGCAGCAGCCGCGGGCAGCGCAAGGTTTGATAAAGAGAGAACAACGGCAGCAAAAACGCCAACAAGTTTTTTCAAGAATTACCCCTAGTCAGGTTGAGTAGCCCAACAGTAGGACACTTGGTTGCCATGGAATCAACAGGTCTTCGGGTTACCGAACCTGCGCCACAATACTCCGGTGTGTCGCCAGAAAAATCAGTGCCTAGACGTTAAATCGAAACTCCACCACGTCGCCATCCTGCATGACGTAGTCCTTGCCCTCCATGCGGACCTTGCCCTGGGCCTTTGCCTCGTTCATGGAACCAGCTGAATCAAGGTCCTTGAACGCAACTACCTCGGCCTTGATGAAGCCTTTTTCAAAGTCGGTGTGGATTACGCCAGCCGCCTGGGGTGCTTTCCAGCCCTTGCGGATGGTCCAAGCCCTCGACTCTTTTGGCCCTGCGGTTAGGTAGGTCTGGAGGCCTAGAGTCTGGAATCCGATTCTCGCTAACTGGTCAAGTCCTGACTCTTCTTGACCGAGAGACTGCAGGAGTTCCTGGGCTTCCTCTGGGTCGAGGTCAATCAGTTCGCTCTCAACCTTGGCGTCGAGAAACACAGCCTCTGCAGGAGCAACCAGATCGGCCAACTCCTTTTTCTTTGCCGGGCTCGTGAGGACACCCTCGTCAACGTTGAAGACAAAAAGGATGGGTTTTGAAGTCAGTAGGCCAAGTTCTTTGATTGGTGCCAGGTCGACCTTGGATAGCGATAGGGGCGTGCCATCGTTTAGGACTTTGATTGCCTCGTCGATGGTCTCGAGGGTGGACGGGTCAACCTTCTTACCCTTGACCTCTTTTTCGATTCTGGGTCTTGCCTTCTCGAGAGTTTGTAGGTCGGCCAGGATCAACTCGGTATTGATTGTCTCGATGTCGCTTTTGGCATCGACCTTGCCATCAACGTGGACGACGTCTGAGTCGGTAAATCCTCTAACTACCTGAGCAATAGCATCCGCTTCGCGGATGTTTGCGAGGAACTGGTTACCCAAACCTTCGCCAACAGATGCGCCGCGGACAATGCCAGCAATATCCACGAATGAGACTGGTGCGGGCAGGATGCGCTCGGAATTGAAGATCTCTGCCAAGCGATTGAGTCTTGGGTCCGGCAGGTTCACGACACCCACATTCGGCTCGATGGTTGCGAACGGGTAGTTCGCAGCAAGCACGTTGTTCTTGGTGAGTGCGTTGAACAGGGTGGACTTTCCTACGTTAGGCAGTCCGACGATTCCGATTGTTAGGGCCATTCGCCAAAGTTTATTGCTTCATAATTGCGTTCATGGGTTTGGAGTTTGTGGCTATTGACTTTGAGACAGCCAATTCTTCCCCCGCCTCCCCCTGCGCCGTTGGTTTGGTTCGAGTCCGAGACGGCAAGATCCAAGAATCACTCTCAATGCTTTTCAAGCCACCGTTCAGACATAACTGGTTTCACGAGGGCAACATACAAGTGCACGGCATCAGACCAGAGCACATCATTGACTCCCCGGATTGGGAAGATGTACTACCCGAGCTTTTGCTCTTCACGGAAGGGTTACCCCTGGTTGCCCACAATGCAAGTTTTGACATGGGGGTCCTCCGCGCCAGCGCGGAGGAAGTCAACTTTGATCTGCCACCACTGAATTACTTCTGCAGCCTCAGCATCTCGCGACGGACCTACGCTCTGGAGAGCTATCGCCTGAACGCAGTTGCCTACGCGATTGGCCATGAAGAGTTTCAGCACCACGATGCACTGGCTGATTCTGACGCCTGCGCCAGAATCATTCTTCACGCAGCCAATCGCCATGATGCAGAGAGCGTGGAGGACCTACTCAAAGCAACGAAACAGCAGCTAAAGCCATTAGTTGTCTGACCCCGATGTCATACTGACCAATATGGATCAGATTCTCTTGGTTGGCATCAACGCTGCGGTTATTGGCATCATCCTTGGGGCCTTTCTTGGCTATCGCTTCGCCAAAACCAAGGCTCCTGCTACAAGCACCGAAGCCCTCACCAAGCTTGCAGCCCTCGAGGCTACAAACGCTGCCTTGAACGACCAGCTCGCCAAGGCAGACGCCCAGCTCGCAGAACAACGTCAGCTGACTGAGCAAGAAAACAAGATCTTGCTGCAGCTTGCCCCGGTAAAGCAGCAGCTAGAGCAGATGCAAACCACCGTTCAGAGGCTTGAGCGCGAGCGTGGCGAGCAATTTAGCTCAATCTCGGAGCAACTCAGATCCGCCATCGAAACCGATGAGAACCTGCGAAAGCAAACCCAGCAGCTTGCCCAGGCTCTGTCTTCAAACTCACTGAGAGGTGTCTGGGGTGAGGCTCAGCTAAGAAAACTTGTCGAACTTGCAGGTTTGATCAAACACGCCGACTTCGCCGAGCAATCCACGATTTCGACCTCTGCAGGAGCTGGACGTGCGGACATGGTGATCAATCTGCCCGGTGGCAAATCCCTCGCAATCGATTCAAAGGTACCCTTCAACTCCTACCAGGAGGCGTCTTCAATTTCAGAGCTCGCAACTGGTGAAGAGCTTGACCGCAGGAAGCGGTTGCTCGACGAGCACGTCAAAGCGGTGAGAAAGCACATCGATGACCTGGGCTCCAAGGCCTACTGGACAGGTTTGAGCGCGTCTCCTGATTTTGTGGTTTGCTTCGTGCCGTCAGAGTCACTGCTTTCTGCCGCGCTCGAGGCAGATCCGGCAATCCTGGAGTACGCCTTCAAAAAGAACGTCGCTCTAGCCTCACCGGTGAGCTTGTTCTCAGTTCTAAAAACCATCAACTACATCTGGCGCCAAAATGCCGATGAAACCCAGGTTCGGGCCATGATTCGGCTCGGTCGCGAGCTGTATGAGCGGGTTGGCAAGGTCGCTCAGGTAGCAGACAAGCTCGGTAGGTCAATCACTGCAACGGTCAAGGATTACAACTCTTTCGTGTCATCTCTCGAGAGCCGAATGCTGGTAACCGCGAGGAAGCTCAATGATCTGGATGAGAACGAACTGGGTACTGAGGAGCTGGCCTCCCCCAAGGCCATAGAAGAGTCTCCAAACACGATTACTGCCAAGGAGATTGAGAGCGAGTAACACGCCCGATTTACAGCTATAGTGTTTTCGTTCGCGCCTACAACGATGTGAGTGCTTTCTAAAGCTTTTCTCACATCAAGGAGACTCCTAATGGCTGGCCAAAAATCGCCAATCGTTACTCTTACGCCTGCACCAACTCTTGACCGCACCTACTTCGTGCGCAACTTGGTCGAAGGTGGCGTGAACCGTGCCGACAAAGTCGGCGAGGAGCTTGCCGGTAAAGGCATCAATGTTTCCCGCGGTCTTCAGCTTGCTGGCATCGCAGCCCCTGGAATTGTTCCAATTGGTAACGCGGACCCTGGTGTTCTAGAGCGCACCGGTTCGAGCTTCCTTACCCCACTCTGGGTTGAGGGAACACTTAGAGTTTCGACCACCGTTGTTGAGTATGACGGCCCAACTACCAAGATCAACGAGAGCCCAAGACCTTTGAAGCAGAAGGACTGGGATGCAGTTGTGGCACTGACCGAAGAGACCGTCAAGGCAAACGATGCAAAGTGGTTGGTAGTAGCGGGTGCTCACCCAGACATTGTTGAGACCGGCGAGGTTATTGACCTTCACCCGCTTTTTGACCGCATGAAGGCCCTCGGGGTAAAAGTTGTTCTCGACACCTCAGGTCCAGCACTTCGCTACTGGGCGCAGCAGGGCAAGGCAACCATCATGAAGCCAAACGCTCACGAGCTGGCCGAGTGCGTGGGTCGCGATCTGAACACGATTGGTGACGTAATCGAGGCTGCTCGCGAGCTCAACGATTGGGGAGTTGACTGCGTGATGGCATCGCTTGGAGTCGATGGCATCATCGCCGTAACCAAAACCCACGCCATCCACGCTTACACTCCTCCGGTGAAGGTCATCAACACCGTCGGTGCCGGTGACTCGACTATCGCTGGATTCCTTTCTGCAGTTACCTCTCACCCAGCCGGTCCAACCGACTTCGGAGTGGGATTTGATGTTGCAGAAGGCATCTCTGCCGCAGTTCAGTGGGGTGCCGCAAAGGTTCAGCAGCCAACAAGCGGACTGCAGTCAATCGACAACCTGGTCGATGCAACCGTTGAGCTAATTCCAGATGCTTCTCGCCTACTGGGCGAGCCAGCCAAGGCCTAAGTAAGGAGCCAAAATGGCAATCGTAAGTTCTGAAGAATATGCAGAGATGCTCGACCGCGCCAAAAAAGGCGGTTTTGCTTATCCAGCTATCAACGTTTCTAGCTCCCAGACCCTGAACGCAGCTCTGGCTGGTCTTCAGGCTGCCGGATCTGATGGCATTCTGCAGGTCACTACGGGTGGTGCTGACTACTGGAGCGGTCCAACCGTAAAGAACCGCGTTTCAGGAGCGCTTGCATTTGCTGCTTTTGCACGCGAGGTTGCGAAGAACTACGACATCAAGGTTGCGCTTCACACCGACCACTGCAACCTCGAGCAGCTCGACACTTTTGTGAAGCCGCTGCTTGCTCTCTCTGAGGAGCGAGTCAAGGACGGTGGCGAGGCAATCTTCAACTCCCACATGTGGGACGGGTCTGAGGTGCCACTTGCGCAGAACCTTGAGATTGCAAAAGAGTTTCTGAAGCGCACCAACAACATCGGAGCAATCCTCGAGATCGAGGTGGGTGCAGTTGGTGGCGAGGAGGACGGCGTCGAGGGTGCAATTGATGAGCACCTCTACACCACTGTTGCGGATGGAATGGCAACCGCAGCGGCCCTAGGACTTGGTGAGAATGGCCGTTACATCGCAGCCCTCACCTTCGGAAACGTTCACGGTGTCTACAAGGCTGGAAACGTTGTACTTCGCCCAGAGCTACTGAAGCAGATTCAGGATGAGGTTGGTGCAAAGTATGGCAAGGACAAGCCGTTCGACCTCGTGTTCCACGGTGGCTCTGGTTCAACCGAAGAGGAAATTTCCAACGCGGTCAAGTACGGCGTCATCAAGATGAACATCGACACCGACCTTCAGTACGCATTCACCCGCCCTATTGCAGATCACATGTTCCGCAACTACGACGGTGTTCTCAAGGTTGATGGCGAAGTTGGAAACAAGAAGACCTATGACCCACGAGCCTGGGGCAAGCTAGCAGAGGCCGGCATGTCGGCACGAGTCGTTGAGGCTGCGAATCAGCTAGGTTCCGCAGGCAAGTCAGCCTGGTAATCAAATGTCAAAAGAGATAAGCCCGTTCTATGAGAACGGGCTTCCTCGCTTTAAAGGCGAATACCTCAGTGGCGAGATGCATGGCTTCTGGGAATTCTTTCGCAAGGATGGCTCTCTGATGCGTTCCGGGGAGTTCGACAGCGGAGTGCAAGTGGGAACTTGGAAGACCTTCGATCGTTCGGGACGGCAGGTCTCAGAAAAGAACTTCAGCTAGCGCCTAGCGCTTTTGCTTGTTCGAAGTATCTTCGCCCGCTGTTTTGAGATCTTTGCGAAGTTCTTTTGGAAGAGAGAACTGAATGTCCTCCTCGGCGGTTGTCACCGTTCTAACGTCTCCGTAGCCACGATTTGCTAGGTAATCGAGGACGTCGGAAACGAGCTCCTCCGGTACCGATGCACCGGAGCTAACACCGACGGTCTCAACGCCTTCAAACCACTCATCTTTGATTTCACTTGCGAAATCAACTCGGTAGGCGGCTTTGGCGCCAGCATCAAGGGCAACTTCGACCAGTCGAACGGTGTTGGATGAGTTAGCCGAACCAACAACGATTACTAGGTCACTCTCAGCACCCACCTTTTTGATTGCAACCTGGCGGTTTTGGGTTGCGTAGCAGATGTCATCGCTTGGCGGATTCTGAAGAGTCGGGAACTTCTCACGAAGTTTGACCACAGTCTCCATGGTCTCGTCGACGGAGAGAGTGGTCTGGGAGAGCCAAATAACTTTGCTTGGATCCTTGACCTTGGCCTTTTGGATGTCTTTGTCACCATCAATCAGCTGAACGACATCTGGCGCTTCACCAGCGGTGCCTTCAACTTCTTCGTGACCTTCGTGGCCAACCAGAAGAATGTCGTAACCCTCTTTTGCAAAGCGCTGCACCTCGCGGTGGACCTTGGTTACCAGCGGGCAGGTTGCATCGATGGTCTGCTGATTGCGCTTGTTAGCGGCCTCGATTACCGCGGGAGATACTCCGTGGGCGGAGAAAACCATGATGCAGCCCTCGGGCGCCTCATCCACCTCATCAACAAAGATCGCGCCACGCTTTTCTAATGAGGCGACAACGTGCTTGTTGTGAACGATCTGTTTGCGAACGTAGATCGGGGCACCGTAGTGCTCCAGTGCCTTCTCAACGGCGATAACGGCTCTGTCAACACCTGCACAGTAGCCTCGGGGGGCAGCTAGCAGCACCCGCTTTTCAGGCTTAATGTCGGTCATCGCATTATTGTTGATAGGACTCACCCGTTCATTCTACGAAGCCATGCTAGGAGCCAGCCGTTGGATACAGCTCAAGCCCTAGACAATCAATCAAAAGTTTCGAC
>JACCDH011684660.1_pt1 | contig 22462 bp, 20 predicted proteins | sample 7442481 | NCBI WGS metagenome assembly JACCDH01 (sample SAMN15323433, study PRJNA562643) | freshwater metagenome | isolation source: river surface water | place: USA:Blue River Watershed | collected 2017-08-15
AACCTCCAAAAGATACAGAGATTGTTCCGGAGAATATTCCGTTGAATATTGTTTACGAAGACGAAGATGTGTTGATTGTAAATAAAGAAGCCGGAATGGTGGTTCATCCCGGACATAATAACGTTAGTGGAACTTTAGTAAATGCATTAGCATATTATTTAAAGGATAACAACTTTGCTAAAGAGAATAATATTCGTCCGGGCCTAGTACATCGTATCGATAAAAACACTAGTGGCTTATTGGTTATTGCTAAAAACGATGTAGCCATGACACATCTAGCTAAACAGTTTTTTCACCACACTATTCAACGCAGATATGTAGCCCTAGCTTGGAATAACTTTGATGAAGATGAGGGAACTGTTACCGGTTACATCGGACGAAGTGCTAAAGATAGACGCGTATTTATGATGTACGATGATGAAGAGAAAGGAAAGTGGAGTGTAACACATTATAAAGTTTTGGAGCGATTGCAATACGTAACATTAATTGAGTGCAGATTAGAAACAGGACGTACACATCAAATACGTGTGCACATGAAACATATTGGACACAGTTTGTTTAGTGATGATACGTATGGTGGTGATCGCATTTTAAAAGGACCATCTTTCTCTAAATACAAGCAGTTTGTAGAGAATTGTTTTACGTTAATGCCTCGTCAAGGGTTGCATGCTAAGTCGCTTGGGTTTGTGCATCCAAGAACAGGTAAGGATATGTATTTTGAAGCCGAGTATCCGGCTGATTTTGCTGCCGTTTTGGACAAATGGAGAAACTATAACAAGCACGTAATTAGCAAACAAGAAGAGGAATAAATACACCCCATTAGCATGATAGTATATAGCAATATCACTGAGCAAGTTTGCGAGTTAGCCAAACAAGTTGGCGCATATATTCAAGCAGAGGCAAAACACTTTACGGAGGAAACCGTTGAGATAAAATCAATGAATCAGTTGGTTTCGCATGTAGATAAAACAGCAGAGGAAAAATTGGTTCAAGGTCTTTATAACATATTACCGGAAGCTGGTTTTTTAACTGAAGAGCAAACGGTTGCTACAGAAGAAAAAGAATACACTTGGGTGATTGATCCGCTTGATGGAACTACTAATTTCATTCATCATTTACCGGTGTACAGCATTAGTTTAGCCCTACTGCATAATGGCATTCCGGTGGTTGGTGTTATCTACGAACCTAATCGTGATGAGTTATTTTACGCTTGGCAACAAGGTGGGGCGTTTTTAAATGGCAAGCCCATTCAAGTGAAACAAAACACACAATTGAGTGAAGCACTTTTAGCTACCGGTTTTCCATACTACGATTTTGAATTTATGCAGCAGTATATGAATACACTTCAAGAGTTTTTACGCACCACACGTGGTATGCGCAGAATGGGAAGTGCTGCTGTTGATTTAGCGTATGTGGCTTGCGGACGATTTGATGGATTCTTTGAATATGGGCTTAGTCCTTGGGATGTGGCTGCTGGAATTGTAATTGTAAGTGAAGCAGGTGGAACAGTAAGTACATTTTCAGGAGCAGGAAACGCAGTTATGGATAGAGAAATAGTAGCGACATCTCAACCAATTTATGATTCGTTTTTAGGTGTAATCAAACAAGGATTTAACCGTTAGTTTTAATTACTAAGCGATTTGGGAAAAATAATCCCAACACAAAATAGAACGAAACAAGCAAGGCAATTTCATTAATGATGTCACCGTGTTCCACATAAAAAGTAGTTTCAGTATTCAAGCTAACTTTATGTTTTAACGCAGCAGGTTGCCACCACGAAGTTGTACCTAGTACTTTGCCTTCATCGTCAATAAAACCCGATATACCTGTATTTGCACTGCGTGCAATGTATCTTCTGGTTTCAATAGCTCTTAAGTTAGCATATGCCAAATGTTGCTTGTATCCGGGAGTATCGCCCCACCAACCATCGTTGGTTATGATGCACAAAAGTGTTGCTCCTTTTTTAACGTATTCGGTAATGTATGATCCAAAAATACTTTCATAGCAAATGATAGGTGCAACCTTATTCATACGATCTACCTCAAATACGGTTGGCTCATTATCTATACCTAAACTTCCGGTTGTACCTCCTAAATCAATAGCATATTTCTCTACATATTTTAAAACAGATGCAAAAGGCAAACATTCTACTCCGGGCACTAATTTACTTTTGTGGTAAGTAGCAATAGGTGCTTGTGATGCATGAAGGAAAAATGCAGTATTGTATACATCATAAGCGGTTCCGTTATCCCATGTGCGAGCTGTTTTACTCACTTGTTCTCCCGGCATAAATGCTTTGTAGCTATCGGCTCCGGTAATTACACTTACACCCGGGTGCTTTTGCATAAAAGCTCGTACCAACTTAATCGTTTCCTCTTGCTCTAAATTGCGCTCATCTAAATGTCCAACTAGCGCTGTTTCCGGAAATGCCACCAATTGCACGGTTGAGTCCATATGCTCTTCAGCTATGCGAAGCATTTTTAGTGCTTGATCATAGTCGCTCATGCTGCTAAACTTTTCGTTGTATGGATCGATGTTAGGTTGAACCACCAAAACAGTGCTGCTAATTCGCTTATCTGCTGCTTCCGAATGGCGCTGCTGGCTAATATAAAAGGATAAAAAAGCGGGAGCAAACACCTTAAAAAAAGCCAAGTTGAATACTTTTTTGATACGTGTTGGTTTGTCTAATTTTGGGTATTGCAGGATGAAGTGAAAGATATTTTTGTTTAACCACAGCACCCACAACGAACCTCCGGCAACTCCGGTAAATTCATACCATTGCACCAACCAAGGCACATTAGCAAAACCATTACCTAACGTAAGCCAAGTCCATGTGCCATCCCAACGGTAGTGCAAATATTCAAACGCTAGCCAAGCCCAAATAAACGGCCATATTCTAATACTGTTTTGCTGTTTCAACCCAAACTTATGCAACACCATAAAAGGCAATGACATGAGTAAAGCGTTGAGCACGAAAGCCATAATGGCTCCACTGGCACTTGCATTATACACCCACCAAGTTGTACCTAAGTTAAATCCCAAAAAGGCAATGTAGCCATACACGAAGGCCCAAAATGTGGCTAGTTTATTTTCGATAACTAAGTAATGAATGAAAAATAGCGGAACAAACCCCACCCAAAGCAATGGAAATAGGCCGTTTACAGGCCAACCTAAAACAAGTAAGAGTGCTGATAATAAGGCTAATGCCAATAACTTTACGTGTATGTTGGTGATGCGTATGCTCATAAATTCAATTGCAACTTCCGTGATTTCAAAAGCAAATCCAAATAATCATTATTTAACAATGCAAAACGAAAAAAATGCCGTTTATTTGTTGGGTTAACATGCGTCTTAAAAAATTACTTTATATCGCTATAGTATTGCTTTCGGCAACTTCCGAAGCACAGATTTTACCCTCATTCGGTGACTCGAGAAGTGGAAGTACCGGCATGCAGTTTTTAAAAATTGCTCCTGATGCTCGTTCATTGGCTATGGGCGGGGCTTATGTAGCTGTTGCAAACGATGTTTCAGCTATGTACTGGAATCCGGCAGGTATTACTCAAACGGATACCGGAAAGGTGAATGTGATGATTGGTAACACCCAATATTTTGGAGACATTTCAGCTAATTATGCAGGTGTGGTGGCTAAGGTGGGTAAATTATCATACCTAGGTTTTCAGGTGTTTAGTATGAACTATGGTACGATGAAAGAAACCACAGAGTTCGATTCAAAAGGAACAGGTCGTACTTTCGCTATCAACAACTATTACCTCGGATTAACTTTTGCCAAAATCCTCACTAATAATTTCAGTTTTGGTTTGAATGGCCGATATGCAAACGAAGGTTATCCAGGAATTAGCGTACACAATTTTTTGTTTGACTTAGGATTGAAGTATGATGTGGGTGTTAAGAATGCACGCTTTGGTATCAACTTCAGTAACTTTGGTTTTAACGTTAATCCGGATGGCACTGCTCAAGTGTTGAAATTTAATGGTCCAACTGATGTTACGAATTTTACTACAGTAACAGTTCCCGGTATTTTTCGCTTAGGTGCTGCATTTGATCCAATTATGGGATACAAGCATAACTTAACCGTTGCTGCGCAATTAAATCACCCAACCGATAATAATGAAACTTACGCCTTTGGTGCCGAGTATATGTTTAAACGTATGCTTTATGGTCGCATGGGTTATGAGTTTGCTAGCGATGAAGCTTACACTGCTCCTTCAGCAGGTATTGGGTTTAAATTGAAACGTAACTTTGGAGGTATTACCATTGATTATGGTGTGCTTGCCAAAAGCAGACTAGGAAACATACACCGCATTTCTCTAGCTGTTAATATCCGATAAACGAGGTATGAAAAACTTACTGATAACATTAACTTTGGGTAGTTCATTGGTATTGGCTTCATGCGGAACCAAGGAAGACGAACAAACCAAGCAGATATTTGAACAAGGGAAAATAGATCCGAATTTAGTTCCGAATAAAATTGGCTATGTGCCACTATATCCTTTCTTTAACAATTTCTCAAATCCGGTTGATGTGTATGTTGGATTTGATGAAATGATTTATGTAGTTGACGATAATGGATTGAATGTATTAGATCAAACAGGAAAGCTAGCACAGGTTATTAATATTCCGGGAGCAACGGATGTAACACAAGACAGGCGTTTACATACATATGTACTAGGTAGGGTGAATGATCCGTTACTTGGAGACCGCGCTGCGGTTTATCATTTAACAGGAACGGCCACATCCGGCTATCAATTTATAGATACACTTATACACCCATTAAATGATGATTCCCGCAGAGCAACCGCAAATCGTGGTGCAGATGATGCTGCTGTGGAATTTACCGGTATTGCCACGTTAGCTGATAACACTGTTTACCTAACGCGCAAAGGCCCGCGTAATGATGTGAATACGTTCGTGAGACCTGATAATGGTGTGTTAGTTTATGACCAAAATGGTGTAAACATTGGATTTGCTGTAGGTTTAAATCCTATTAGCTCAAGTTTGAAATCGGCTTTAGGTATTTCCAGCATTGCTACGTTAAGTGCTCCTCCTCAACGTTTACAAGGCATGAGTACCTCTAAAAACTTCTTGATAACACAAGCTGATCAAGGGCAGTCGGTAGAATATCGAACCTTATTAATTACTGTGTTCGATGATCCTGAATTAGGCACGCAATATTCGGAAAGCCCATCTTTATTGAACTTCGATAAAACGAAAGCAGATCGTTTCATGTACGAGAGTTTCCGTTTTAAAAAACCGGAAGATTGCTACATTGCTCCTGATAACTTAGGTTACATGTTTGTGGTAGATAGTGAAACAGATTCACTTTATGTATTCACACCCCAAGGGTATGAAGGGGTAAATCCTCCAGCTAACTCAGGTTTAACCAAGCAAGTTATCGTTTCGTTTGGTGGCAAAGCTAGTGATGGTACCACTAATGGTCCGTTTAGTTTTAACGATCCAAGTGGTGTTTGCTATAACCGTAGAACCATTTTTGTAGCCGATAAAAAGAACAACAGAATTTGTCGCTACAGATTAAGTACGGATTTAGAGTAGTTTTACCTCTATAATAGAACCACTTATCTAAAAGTTGAGGGTTTGTTATAAACCTTTCTGTTTTTTTGCGGTCTTACCAATTACCATTAAACAAAGCAATCATAACGCATGCACTTTACTAGAGTAGTTCCATTATTTCTTTTACTGATTTCTTTTGCTGCAATAGCTCAACGTCCGGGTTCACAAGGATTTGATCCTTCTAAACGAACCATGCCTGCTATTGGTCGTTTGTACGGTAAAGTTATTGATACCAAAACCAAGCAACCTGTAGATTATGCTACTATTACTCTGTTAGCTATGCAAAGGGATAGTGTAATTAGTGGGGGGTTAGCTAAAGCAAATGGTGATTTTAACTTAGATAAATTACCAATGGGTCGCTATCGTTTGCGCATCAGTTTTATCGGATATAAAGCTACCATTATAAATGTCGGAATTAGCCCGAATAACTTGGAGCAAGACCTAGGTAATATTGCTATTGAGGCCGATGCAAAAAGCCTAAACGAAGTTACTGTGCAAGGTGAGCGCGCGGCAGTAGTAATGACGGTAGATAGAAGAGTGTATAACGTTGATCGAGATATCTCAACAAGAGGTGGAACAGGGATTGATGCTGTAAAAAATATTCCAGGACTAACTGTTGATGCCGATGGTGGTGTGAATCTGAGAAACGGAAGTCCAACAATTTTCGTAGATGGTCGTCCTACCAATTTTACATTAGAGCAAATCCCCGCAGATCAAATTGATCGTATAGAGGTAATTACTAACCCATCGGCCAAGTTTGATGCCTCCACTTCGGGTGGTATTTTAAATATCGTACTAAAAAAGAATACCAAGCCGGGCTACAACGGATTGGTTACGCTTGGTGCAGGTTATCCTAATCGTTACAACGCGATGGCTAACTTAAACATAAAAGAAGGTAGGAGTAACTTTAGTATTTCATACAACATCAATCAATCTAAAAACCCAACTAAAGGGTATACTAATAGAACGTATTTCAACAACGGAGAAACCTCTGGTTACTACAATCAAAACAACGCGAATAGCGTAACTAATTTAATGCAGAACGGACGATTGGGCTATGACTATAACCTAACTAATCGTGCTGTAATTGCCTTAAGTCAAAGTTTTATGTCAGGTGGTTTTGAATCAGATGAGGAACAATCGTACCGTACTAATGATTCTTTGAATCATTTACTATCCTACGGAAGTAGAGCTACCGTTGGGTCAACCAATTGGACTAACTTTAATTCTCAGCTTCAATTGCGTAAAACTTTCCCGAAAAAGGGTAAAGAGTTAACTACTGATTTTACATACAGTCATGGTAAACGAACCAGTATCTCTAATTTCACTACGAACAATTATGATGCATCAGGAGTGGCTTTAACTCCGGTTGAATTGCAGTCGAATGTTGGTGGTGGATTCAGTAACACATATACATATCAACTTGATTTTACTAATCCTGTAACTGATACAGCGAAGTGGGAAATGGGAGTACGCAGCAATGTACGTTTTGATGAAACCAACCTAGATGTGTTGTATAAAAACAGCGTTACCGGTGAACAAACTCCCGACACGGCCTTATCTAACAACTACCGTATTACAGATATTGTTAACGCAGCATATGTAACATACAGTAACATGATTAAACGTTATGGAATTGGTTATATGGCTGGGGTTCGCGTTGAGCAAACACGTTTTTATGGAGAGTTGGTGGGGAAAAATCAATCGGTTGAGTATTACTATCCGAATGGAACCAAGAATTTGTATAATGCCTTTTTCCCTAGTTTGTATTTAACTAAACGAGTGGGGGAGAAGCATGAAATTCAAGTAAACTTCTCGCGTAAGATTAATCGCCCCGGATTTATGCAGGTAATGCCATTTATTATGTTTGCCGATAAACTTAACTACCGCAGAGGTAATCCATTGCTACGTCCTGAGTTTATTAACTCGGTAGAGGCTAACTATAATCGCATATTTACTAGTGGAAATATATTCACCTCGATTTATTTGAAACAAACGGAGGGGGCTATCACCAACTTCACAGAGAGACTTTCAACAGATACCTCAGGAACGATCTTAATTAATACGTTTATTAATGGTAATACCATGTACAACATGGGTTGGGAAAACAATGTGAAGTGGAGCTTTTTCAAACGTAAGTTGGATGTATCGGCTAACTTAAACTTGTTCTATACCGACATTAGTGCAAATGTGGCAGGAACTTCTATAACAAACCAAGGTTTTAGCTGGAACGGTAAAGGAATGGTGAGTTATAAACTTCCAAAAAGCTACACCATTCAGTGGAATGGAAATTATGAAGCGCCACGTATTATTCCACAAGGTAAAACGTTGAATCAATACTCTATGGATTTATCATTGAGTAAGGAGATTGCCAAGATTTTAACATTTAACTTAGTGGTAAATGATGTGTTCAATACACGTAGGTTCGGAACTTTCTACGAGAGTTCTGTAATGAATCAAGATATTAGTAGAAGACGTGAAACTAGGTTTGTTCGCTTAAGTATCACATGGCGTTTTGGGGAGATGGATGCTTCATTATTCAGAAAGCGTAACACCAGAAGAGGCGAAGGTGGAGGCGGAGGAATGGATATGGAATACTAAGAGATTGAGTATAAAAAAATCCCGCTAGCGCATGCTAGCGGGATTTTTTTTGAGTGAACTATTTTCCTAGTTTGTAGGAGGAGTTACGATACCTAATTTCTTTTTCACTAACCCCATGATATTATCACCTTCAGGTTTATAAATTAATGGTGATCCCGGGCTGCTGTCGAAAACGTATGTGTAACCATTTTCTTTTGCTACTGCAGTGATGGTTGATTTTGCTTTCTCAACAATTGGTTTCAATAACTCTTGTTCTTTTTCACGCTCTTTAGTTTGAGCCATTTCTTGGAACTCTTGAATACGAGTTTGTAGGTCGCGTAAATCACGCTCTCTTAATTCCTTTTGGATGTCGTTTAACTTAGGACCCTCTTTTTGATAAGTAGCCAATTTAGTTTCAAACTCATCGCTTAATTTTTTACCCTCGTCACGTAAAGTCTTGCTAAACGCTTCCATTTCAGTTTGTGCTTTTTTGTATTCAGGCATAATGGTCATTAACTCCTGGAAATCAATGTAAGCAAACTTGTTTTGTGCATGTAATGAACCTGCTCCGAAAAACGAGATAATAGCTAGAGCAAGTGTAATAATTGTTTTCTTCATGTTATGTTCAGTTAATAATTAATGTTTTTGTTGATTGGCTCCTTGGCCTTGATCTTTGTTTTTAGTTATGGCTACACCTAACTCAGCCAGCACCTCATCACTCTTATCATATTTGGCATTGGAGAACAGCATAATCATTTCCCCCCCCTTGGCAAATATAAAGTCTAATGCACCAGCTTTTGCAACTTTTTGTACAGCCTCAAAAACTTTGTCTTGAATGGGTTTGATAAGCTCTTGTCGTTTTTTAAACAACTCTCCTTCGTATCCAAATTTCTGATTGCGGTAGTCTTTTAGTTCTTTTTCTTTGTCTTTAATTTCTTGTTCACGCTTCTTTCTCATTTCCTCGGTAAGTAACACCTGCTCTGCAGCGTACTCTTTATACATTTTATCAATAGCGGCCTGCTTCTTTTCAATCTCCTTCTCCCATTCGCTCGATAATTGTTCTAATTGCTTTTGAGCCGAACGGTACTCCGGTAGCATGTCTAAAATGTAGTCCGTGTCAACGTATGCGAACCGTTGTGCTTGTGTGTTGGCAAATGCGGTGCCAAGAAGTAAAATCAATAAAAATATCTTTTTCATCGTATTGTATTGTGAGATGATGTTATTAAAACTGTTGTCCGAGTAAAAAGTGGAAATTACCACGGTTAAATTGACCATCAACTGAGTTTGACGGAACATCGAAACCATAGCCATAATCCAATCCGATCATACCAAACATAGGTAAGAATATGCGTACACCGGCACCTACTGAGCGGTATACTTGGAATGGATTAAAGTCCTTAAACTGCAGCCATGCTCCACCGGCCTCGGCAAACACAAGCGGGAAAATAGTAGCTTGTGGATTGGTTGAGATTGGATAACGTAATTCGAAAGTGTAACGGTTGTATATGGTTCCTCCCTTACGCACCGGATTATCGATTATACCAAGTGATGTAACTACTCTCTCGTGTACAATTGGTGTTAATGTATAATCTTGGTAACCGCGTAAAGCGATAAGCTCTCTACCATCCAAGTTGAAGCCCATTAAGCCTGAACCACCCACCCAGAAGCGCTCAAAAGGAGTCATACCAACTGCAGGATTATAGTTGCCTATAAATCCAAAGTTAGCTCTACTCATAATAACTAACTTACCAATAATTGGTGTGTAGAAGGTTGCATCAAATTTCCATTTATGGAACTCTAACCAACGGTAGCGCTCAGATTCTGCAATAGTTGAATAATCTTTATTGCTGAACATGGAGTATGGAGGTGTAGCTTGAACCGAGAATGAAATGTTAGAACCTTTACTCGGATAAATAGGTTGATTGGTTGAATTGCGTGAGAGAACAAATTTTAAACTCAAACTATTCGATACACCTTGTGGTACGCTAGGGATGTTACTTTGTCCGTATGCGTTATACATGTTGTTGTATCGTTGCAAGTTAAGCGAGTACTGCACCACGAAATAATCATCAGGCCATTTTACACGTTTAGCTAAACCAACGCTGGCACCTGTTGTAAATAAGGCCGAGCGCATAGCCTCACCTTTAGCATAACCATTACTTTGAACCGAGTGAAATACCGATACGGATAACGCATTTGGTTTTTTACCTCCAAGCCATGGCTCGGTGAACGATGCGCTATATGATTGGTAGAATGTACCATTGGTTTGTGCACGTAAGCTCAAACGTTGACCATCACCACTTGGCACTGGGGCCCAAGCTTTAGGGTCAAACATTTTTCTAGTTGAGAAATTATTAAGAGTTAAACCTAATGTTCCAACCACACTATTAATACCCCAACCTGCTGATAACTCAATTTGATCGTTTGGTCGTTCTTCTACAATGTATTCAATGTCTACAGTTCCATTTTCAGGATGTGGAACAGGATTTACGTTTAACGCTTCCGGGTTGAAATAACCAACTGTGGCAAGTTCGCGCAAACTACGAGTGATATCGGAGCGGCTAAATAACTGACCGGGTTTGGTACGAAGTTCACGTAAAATAACATGATCGCTCGTTTTTGTATTTCCTTTTACAGTTACTTTATTGATTCGAGCCTGAGGTCCTTCACTGATACGTAATTCCAAATCGATAGAATCGTTTTCAACTAACACCTCAACCGGTTCAATACGGAAGAATAAGTAACCATCATCCATGTATAAGGTACTAATATCAAGGTCGGTTTGACTCATATTTAAGCGTGAGTCTAACAACGATTGATTGTACACATCACCACGTTTTATTTTTAGAATTTCGTTGAGTTGAGCTGAAGTATATTTACTATTACCTACAAACTTGATGTCTCTGAAGAAATACTTGGTTCCTTCATTCAAGGTGATGGCAATGTTCATTCTGTTTTTACGACTACGGTATATCGAATCTTTTACGATTTCAATATCTCGATAACCCATGGTTAGGTATTTTTCAATTAGTTTTTCCTTATCAGCCTCATATTCCGCTTCAATAAACTTTGATTTAGCTAATAGCCTACGAGTTTCTTTGGTCTTCTTCATGGCTTTGCGTAATTGCTTAGCCGGAACAGTAGTATTACCTGTAAATGTGATGTTTTGAATTTTGATTCGTTCGCCTTCGTCAACCGTAATGCGAAGCTTAGCTGTATTTTTTTTGTTATCGTCAGGCAGAATTTCGAATGAAGCTTTTGCGTCTAAGAAACCTTTTTCTATGAAGAATTTTTTAACCTGAGCTTGCGTAGTGGCCAACATATTATCAGTAATAATTTGGCCTGATTTAAGTGTTAGCTCATCTCGTAAGGAGGTTGCTTTACCTTTTCTTAACCCTTTAATGGTAAAGGTTGATAAGCGAGGTTTTTCGCGTAAAACAATTTCGAGTGAAATTTTATCACCGCTTATGTCTAATACCCGAATTTTGATATCATCAAACAGCTTTTGTTTCCAGAGAGTACTGATAGCTTGAGCAATATCATCACCCGGAATTTTGATTTTCTGCCCTAGACTCAACCCTGATAAGGCTTGTAAAACGGTTTTGTCGTAGTAGTTCGTACCCGAAATCATAATTCCGGATATTTCATACGTTTTTGGAAAACTATAGTCGATAACGCTTTGTTGAGGCACAGAGGTAGTGCTGGTGTCTTGCGCATAAACACTTGTACCCCAAAGTAAGAGTATACTGTAAATTGCTATTTTCTTGATTGCGTTCATTAGGCCGTTATCTGTTCACTTGTTTTTCCGAACCTGCGTTCGCGTTGTTGGTAATCTAAAATGGCCTCATACAAATCCTCACGCTCAAAGTCGGGCCAAAGTTTTTCGGTAAAATAAAATTCGCTGTAGGCAAGCTCCCACAAAAGGAAATTACTAATGCGATGCTCACCACTTGTTCTAATCATTAACTCCGGATTAGGAATACCTTTAGTAGAAAGATGTTCGTCCATAGTTTGATCAGTAATATCAGTTACAGCAAGCTGACCTTGTTGTACACGTTGAACGATGGTTTTAACAGCGTTGGTAATATCCCATTTAGCACTGTAACTTAATGCCAGTACTAAAGTCATTCTTTTATTATCTTTAGTTTCTTCAATTGCCGATGTTAACTCTTGGTAGCACTTTTTGGGTAAATCGTTCAAGTTACCAATAGCTGTTAACCTAATGTTGTTTTTCATCAACGTTGCAGTTTCTTTTTTTATTGTTGAAACCAAAAGTTCCATCAATGCCATCACCTCCAATTGTGGTCTATTCCAATTCTCAGTTGAAAATGCATAAAGTGTTAGGTATTCTACACCTAGTTCTGCGCATGCCTCAGTAGCTTCACGAACAGACTTTACTCCATTCTGGTGTCCGAAAATGCGAAACTTACCTTTGCCTTTTGCCCAACGCCCGTTCCCATCCATAATAATGGCAATGTGCTTAGGTAATTTACCGTTGTCAATCTTACTCTTCAAACTCATGCTTGTGGTGGCTGTAATAAGGTAGCGAATTTAATAAAATCTTGAACACTTAATGCGAGTAAAAATGCGGTAACTCAAGCTTATGGTAGAAGTGAAATACCAGTCGTTAAAATCGGGGTTTCCACGTTGGTAACCCTTTTTATTCATGAAGGTTCCCTCGTTTTTGACGTAAGATGGGTCGGCAAGAACAGCGGCTATTAATCCTTTATCGGTGTATTGTTGATTTGGATCGATGTATGTTTTGCTAACATCATCCAGATAATCGGTGTAGGTCTTTCTTCCTCCAATGCTCCACTCCAAACTGAAATTTTTATTCGGCATCCATTTAATGCCGAATCCCATGGGCATGATTGCTGTTACACCATTGTATGCGTTTGCTGTACCTTCCGTTTTATAGTCGCGTAAATCATACCAAGATCCTTGGTATTCGCCTTGTGGATTGTAAAAAGCTGCACCTAGTCCCCAATACACAAATGGTGTGAAATGCACATCTCTGACCCCTGTACCGTATTTGAAATAGTTGAACTCAACAAGGCCTGCAAATTCAGTAATATCAGTTCTGAAGGAAATATTTCTGGCAGAGTTGTAACTGAAATTGGCATCACTACCACCTATACGAAGTTGATTTGCAATAGCGGTAAAAGCCCATGTATTGTTTACGTTTAAACGTGCAAAAACACCGCCACACCACTTCGTTTCAGAAAGTACCAAATTTGGTGCAATATCTCCAGTGTAGTTAGCTATACCTGCACTTACACCTAGTTCTACCTTCTGAGCAAAAGTGAATTGGTGCAGTGTAAGAAGGAGCAGAAACGTAAGGAGGTTTTTCACCGTAATTATTTAGAAAATAGGGTAGGACAAGCCTGCCCGGTATTCTGGAAAATATATGAAACGCTAATACCTGCCAAGAAATACATGTCACTGCTAAACAAGAAAGAGCGAGTGGTTCTTAAACTTCCTTCTTTTGCTATTCCAATCTCAGGGTAAGAAGGTGCAACTTCACCCGTTCTATTGGCTAATTGTTCAGCAACCGGACCATATGCACGCCCTACAACATTAGTATTTGCATACTTGCCTCCAACGTCATCCAAATAATTTGTAAACGTTAAGCGAAATCCTGCTTCAACACCAACTACAATACTTCTTGATACCTTCTTTTTAATACCTACACCGAATGGCAAGCATACAGTTGTTAAATCATACTTCTTTAAGTCGTTGTATTGGGTGGTACCTTGTCCTTCTGTGCCCAAGGGTTGTAATTCATACTCTTTACCACCAAAACTAGTAATTGGGTTGTAATGAAAAATACCAATACCGCCAAATACATATGGAACAAAAGGGCGCCCACCTCTGTTGCCCATATTATAACGCACCAAATTGTACTCAATTTGTGCGGAGAACTCAAAAATATCGCTGTAAAAATTGGTGTTTCGAATTTTATTCTTGGCGTCACTCGCAAGAGAATCGGCACCCGAAACACGTCCGTAGGCAATTGTACCTTTAAGCGTAACTTTTGGACTGATGTTATATCTACCTATAACAGCACCACTAGGATGGAATTGGTCCGTGCGCATAGTCTGTTCGCTCACATCGCCAATATAATTGGATACACCACCATACACACCAAACTCTATGTTTTGAGCTTGGCTATTGCTGAAAATGAAGACAAAAATTGAAACTAAAACTAAATTTTTCAATGTAATGAATCTAACCCCCATAACACAAATATAGGTTTAATGAGTAAAACGCAAAATTCGTTGGGTTATTGTAGGTTAAAAGGCTGTTAATTAGCCAATTTATTAGTAGAAGCGAGGGCAGCGAATTGCTTTTCCGGAAGGACCTCTACCTCTGCTTGAGCCTCCGCCACCACCGGTGTTACCTAAGGTAAAGGCAACGGTCAATGCAGGTACAAAGTATAAATCCGTTTTTCCAAGAATGGTATTAATGCCGTTTGAGCCTGATTCTGATTTTACATCGCCCATTTTACTGCGCAAATCACCGGGATTTTTGTTGGCTGTTGATTTACTGTAGAAATAAGCAGTTAATGAAGGATTTGGAGTAGTTGCCGGGTCCACATATTTATCATTTGGAGCAATATCGTCAAGGTAAGAAGTAGTACTGTAACGGGCACCTAACTCAAGACCTATTTGTAAATTTCTTAGAACGTAATAACGCATACCAAAACCGAAAGGGACAATAACAGCAGTAGTGGAATACGCATTACCTGATAGTTGAAGTGGAGCTAGATCGAGCATAGTTCCCATGTAATCTGCCTGCGGGGTAAAACTAATTACACCAACACCTGCAAATGCATAAGGAATAAATGGGTTTGCGAACCTTCTACCTTTATTACGATCTTGAATGAAGTTATATTCTAATTGTAAAGAAGACTCAATAATGGTGGTTTGAAATGCCCAATTACGTTCTACTTGCCATTGGCTGCTACTATATTGGTCATCACCCAAAATTTTAACGTAACCTGCGTGTCCTTTAATAGCAACACGATCGCCCAAGCGATAACGTAAAAAGCCTCCGTATGATTGTCCCAAAGCCGAGGAAACAAACTCATTTACTACATCTCCATAATAGTACGAAGTACCAACCATGAGACCTATATCAAGCTTTTGAGCACTAGCTTTAAAGCCAAATGAAAAGCAAATTAGGAGCGCAACTAAAAATAAACTTCTTTGCATGTAAGGGTTTAATGATGGTACAAAAGTATTTAAATAATCAACATTTCCAAAGAGTTAGTTGTTGTAATGGGTTATGCTTGCTTTATGCGTTCCTATTATCTACTCCCCACATCAATTTGTTACGAAGGGTTTTCAAGTAGTTTTCATCATTAAAACGGATGAGTTGAAACTTGAAATTAGCCTTTTTAATGGCTAATTGAACGTGACTATTAATGCTTTCAGACCTAGAATCTAATGATACTAAATAACTGGTGGCTCGACCTTCGATTTCAAATGACAATACGTTTTCATCACTTACGATAATTGGTCTAACATTCAGGTTATGAGGGGCTACCGGTGTGATTGCGAAACTTGAACTGCTTGGGTACATAATTGGTCCACCACAACTTAACGAGTAGCCTGTTGAGCCGGTTGGGGTTGATATGATTAAGCCATCACTCCAATATGAGTTTAAAAACTCTCCATTAATGTAGGAGTGTATGATAATCATGGATGAAGAATCTTTCTTGTGAATTACAAAATCGTTGAGGGCATACTTAACCCCACCAAATAATTTAACATTCGATTCTAGTTCTAATACAGAGCGTTCATCAAGTTGGTAATGGCCTTTTCGTAAATCATCCAGAGCTTTGGTAGCACTTTCCATACTCACACCGGCTAAAAAACCAAGTCTACCGCTATTTATACCCAATACCGGAATTTCTAAATCTCGGATGTATGTTAAGGTATCGAGCATGGTTCCATCACCGCCAATACTTACCATATAATCAACTTGAGCCTGTTTTAGTGAATCGTAACTATCGTAACTATTCACCTCTTTTACTTTTAATTCGGCTTGTTTGCATTGAATTAAAAACGACTCTTCAACGAAATAATCAATTTCGTTTTGATTCAGGTAATCAAAAAGCTGTTGAAGTAGCGTTTGGTGCTCTTTTTTATAGACCCTGCCGTATATAGCAAGTTTCATGAGTTTACGTGTTTATGTACTTGATTAACCAATCAAGACGGTTGTTTAAATCACCACCGGTTTCATAAAGTTGGTGAACGGTTTTTATGGTGTAGTTGTATCGTTCGAATGCATGAAGCACTGATTTAATCTCACTAGAATTAAACTTTAAATTTACTTCCAGCAATTGGTTTGGAAGCGTTCTAATGAAAACACCGATAATTTTAAAATCGTTACTTTCAGTTATGCGTGCTAATTCGGTTAATGAGTAATCGCGTGGTGAAACTTGCAAAGTTACAATAGCTCCCGGTTGCGAGTTAGCCGCTTGAAGCGTTGCTGCTTTTAGTAATTCGGCAAGAGAGATGGCTCCAATGTATTGTTGTTGTTCATCACAAACAGCAATGGTATTCATGGAAGAATCATGCATAATACGAGCCACATCGAACAAATGAGTATCGGCCGGTACGAAAATTAATTTACTATTCATAGCCTGCCCAACTGAGCTGCTCAATAGTTTTTCAGCTTTGCTGATATGAAGATAGCCAAGTAACTTACCCTGCTCAACTACCGGCATTTCAACCACTCCGGAGTCGTGCATAAATGTAATAGCAGCTTCGCACGAGTCAATTCGTTTTAATGGAATGATGTGCTCTGATAAAAGTTCTTCAGCTATCATATTACTTGCCTAAGTATTTCTGGTAAAATTGATCTGCAATGGCATTAAACTCTGTTGGTCTTTCCATCATAGGCGCATGGCCACACTGGTCTAACAGATGCAATTCCGATTGTGGTAGAATTTCATGAAACTCTTCTCCAACGTTTGGCGGAGTGATGATATCATCTTTCCCCCAAATTAAACAAACCGGTTGCTTAATGTTTGGAATATCCTTGCGCATGTTGTGGCGAATAGCTGATTTAGCCATTGTTAAAATACGCAATGCTTTCATGCGATCGTTTACGGTTTCGTATACTTCGTCTACCAATTCATCGGTAGCCGTTTTGGGATCATAAAAAGTGATTTCTACTTTTTCACGGATAAATTCTTTGTCTCCCTTTTTAGGGTAATTACCGCCCATGGCATTTTCGTACAAGCCACTGCTACCGGTAAGTAACATCGTATTTACCAGGTGAGGATGCTTCTTCACGTAAACTAACGCCACGTGTCCGCCTAAAGAATTACCCAATAAGTTTACTGAGGTAAATTTTTTATATTCAATAAACTCATGAATGAAATTGGCTAATCCTTCTACACTAAGAGTAAGGATATTCATTTCGAAAATGGGCATTAAAGGAATAACCACTTTATACTTTTTAGAAAAATGTTCCGTTACATCTTTCCAATTACTTAGTGCGCCAAAAAGCCCGTGTAACAAGAGAAGAACCTCTCCATCCCCTTCTTCAATATACTGAAACTTACCTTCTTGTTTTACCTTTAAATCCATTTAATACGCTTACGAGTTGCTACCAAAGATAGCAAATTTAAGTTATGTCAAGCGTTGTTGGATAAAGGTCATGAAATTTTTCACCAACAAGAGTCCGTTTTCAGTTACACAAGACTCCGGATGGAACTGAATACCAACAACTGGCAAGGTTTGATGAGCCAACATCATGGCCTCTTTGTTGCTTGATTCTGCAAGCAGTTTTAGAGGCGAATTGATATTTGTCAATATGAGTGAATGATAGCGCGTAACGTTAAACTGAATGGGTATTCCGTTTAAAATAGGATGTTCTTGTGTTACATATATACTATCCACTTTTCCATGCATCGGTTTATTTGCTTTCACTAAGGTTGCTCCAAAGTATTCCCCTAAAGCTTGATGCCCTAGGCAAACTCCAAGCATTGGTTTAGTTTGATGAAAACGATGTATAACCTGCATGAGGTAACCTGCTTTGGCAGGTGTTTCGGGGCCGGGTGATAAAATGATACAATCAAATGAATGGATGAAATGGTCTTGAAGCAGACATTCCTCTTGGTTTCTCACCACAGTGCATGATACACCACACTGCCTCACATAATCAGCCAGCATGTGTGTAAACGAGTCGTAATTATCTACCAAAAGAGCTTTCATTGTAATGCCTTTTCGTAAACAGAAATCGTTTGTGAAATATGTTTTTCCCAGCTGAATTCAGCCGCTCTATTTTTCCCTTTATGAATAAGGTTATCGCGCAAAGTTGTATCAGTTAGTAATTGTTGAATAGATGAACTTAGCTCATCGATAGATAATGCATTAACCAGTAAAGCAGCATCTCCTGTAACCTCAGGTAAACTAGTGGCATTATTAGCAATTACCGGTGTTCCAGAGTCGAAGGCTTCTAAAAGCGGAATGCCAAAACCCTCGTAAGTAGAAGGATAAATAAACGCAGCAGCATGTGTGTATGCATAGCGTAATTCTGTTTCCGATAAACGAGACTGTTTAATTCTGTCGCCCACATTTAGGCTATTCGCTAATGCTAATTCATCGGCATGAAAAGGAGAACTGCCTGCGCAGAACAAATACAGGTTTGGAAATGAGGAACTAATTTTCGCAAAGGCTTGAAGTAAGCTTTTGAAGTTTTTATATCCACTTCGTTCGCCCGTGAATAGCATGTATTCATCAGGTAGCCCATTTGGTTTGGTGGCTTCGCTTGGTAACGATTGTGCTAAAGGAATAACATGCACATGTTCTTCTTTAACGGATGGATAAAGTTCAAGCAAATCCTTTTTAGTGTGTGTAGACACTACAATAATTTCCTTGGCTCGTGCAATATTTTTAGCCTTGATAGCGGCCATCTCTCTATAGTGTGCATTACCTTTAGTTTTTTCATGAATAAGGTCGTGCACGGTAAACACCAATGGCGTTTTACCTAAACTATTCAGATAGTAATCGGCATAAAATGTTGGATGAAAAACATCTGCTTTTCCACTTGCTAACTGCTTGTTTAATTTGGAGTGGGCATAACGACCATAAATGCCGCGTATGAGTTTTCCTTTGAGCGGAAATTGGTAAGTACGCAGAAAAGAAGGTGTGTTAGGATAGAGGTTAAGTAAGTATTCATTCTCGCTGTAGCCACAGGTAAATAACACTTCGTGGTTGGGATGATGAGCAACACCTTCAATTAACGTAGCAAAAACACGCGATACGCCACCAAAACGTTGACGAAAGAAGATTTCATCATCATACAACACTTTCATACTAACTCATCAATTTGTGGTCGCTAAACGTTTTTGATTTCAATCCTAATTTACTAAACGCATACAAACCAAACTTGCTGCCTTTGTATAGCAGTTTAAATACCAAAGGATGAATGGGCTTTTTACTGAGCACATGAAAATTACTTCCGTTTGTGGCTAAATTTAGTTGGTATTGCTTAGCTAATTGATTCAACGAATTTAAGTGATAGAAAGCTATATGTTGACCATGAGTAAATGCATAATACCACCAACCTTGATTAGGTGTGTTGTCGGGAACTAACTCGGTAGAGAAGATGATGGTATCGGAATAGGTTAACATATCTTCTAACTTTTGTTTCGGGTCTTCTAAGTGTTCGAAAACCTCAAATGCGGTGATGGCCTCATAGCGTTTGTTAGCTTGGTGTTCGAATCCAATGCTCACTAAATTTTTAGCATATTCATCCACCCAATAATAATCGAAACCTACATCGCGCATCATACGAGTAAAAATGCCATAACCTCCGGCATAATCAAGAAACGCAGCACCTTTATCGAATAAAAAGGTGAGTAGCACGGTCACAATTTTTCTGAATCTTTCATTACGTGCCAATATTCCCGTATCGTTATTATTAATAGCACTTTGATAAGCCTCATTCAACCAATGAGGTTGATCGGTTTGAATAAACTTACACGAAGTGCATTGGTGGTACCCCACATCGTACTTGTTTAACACTTTGGCCGTAAACAGTAACTGGCTCTCCGCGCCACAAATTTTACAGGTTTGCATGGTGGTTATTGGAGTTGGTTATTGATGGCTACTATATTTTGAAAACCGAATATTTCTGTGAGTAATATTTTTTCATGCTCAATTTTCAAAAGGCCATCAGGTAAAACTCTATAGAAAGAATATTGTGGTAGGAGTTTTATGAAGTCTTTCATAAAAACCTTGCTAATAATGTTCATGCTGTTAAACTCAAAATGGATAGCTTTAATTTTATTCTGAGCTAGGCTTTTCTCTGCACCTTTTAATACATTGTACTCATATCCCTCTGTATCGATTTTTAATAGATGAATAATGGTAATGTTTTTGTCTTGAATAAACTGATCAAGTGTGGTTACTTCTACCTCATGAACGACCGCTTGATTATTATATAAGTCTGTGAATACGCCTTCTAATAATGTCGCGTGTTCTGAACCATCATTATTTGCGTAGTCGTAAAAATTTAGTTTTCCGATTGTGTCGGCACACCCCATGTTTACCGGAGTGAACCCTATTTTTGAAGCCTTTTCTGTTAGTTGTTTAAATGTTTTTGGATGTGGCTCAAACGCGAATAACTCAGTATCTCTATTGTATTTCAATACCTCTTCAGCATAATTTCCAACATTAGCCCCAACATCAAGAACTGTTTGTTTACCTTTAGAGGCAAGCAGTAAGTTAAGTAGTTTTCTGTCGCCTTTGTGAACCAAAGAAAACTGATTATCAATCCCCATTCCTTTTAATGAGAGCAGGTAAAGGAATTTATTGATTTTATAGAATGCCTTTCGTGTGAAGATATGTTCTAGAAAAAGTAAAATGCTATTCATTTTTGAGTGCGCTAAATTTCCCCGAATATAGTTTTATTGTTTTTATTACGTTAAAAGATTGAATCATAAGATAGAAGTGCGTTCTAGTTTTAGGAAATAGGACTAGGCAAATGAATCCTGAGTAAAATTGAGCAACTAAAGTAGCGAGTGCAGAACCTACCACACCAAGTCTAGGAATGAAAACTAGGTTTAAAACGATATTTAAAATAGCTCCCACAACCGTATTTATAGTTGTAAATCGTTGCATGCCTTCTACAATGAATGCTTGACTGTAAGCGACCCCAAAGAAGACAAAAATACTATTGCAAAAATGGACTCTTAGCACTGCAGAAGTTTCGGTATATGCTGGCCCATAAAGAATGCTTGTTATTAAGTCAGCAAATAAAATTACTACTAAAGAAGTTGCGATACAGACAAGAGCAAATATTCTGTACAACCTTTCCATACGACTGAGGTATTCTGCGTGGCTAATCTTTAATCCATTAATAATTGCAGGAAACAGAGAGCCAGCAATTATTCCTGGAACTACATAAAAAGCTTCACTTAATTTTATCGCAGCAGTAAAGTTTCCAAGTGCCTCTGTATTCAGCATTTTCTGGATCATGAGTTGATCCACTCTCATGTAAATAACGATAAAGAAACCGGTGAAAATGATTGGGAAAGATTCTTTTAGCATTTTCTTAGCCAACACCTTATTAAATCTCCATCTTGGTATGTTTGTTTTAAATCTGAAAAAACCAATTTGGAATATACTAGAGATAATGATTTCAATGAAAATAAGCCAAATGAAATAGGAAATACTATTGTGATTTATCATTCCCCAAATTTTCAACAAGGCGCTCAAAACGGTAGCCACTTGTTGAGAGATAACGGTGTACTTAGAATTCAACGTTGCTTGGAAATAAAAATCGATAACTTGAATAGGATAAAATAGGTATGAAAGTCCAACGATAATGATGTAAAACTGCATCTCCGTATTGGTTTCTCCTAAGAGTGCAATTCCTACAAGTATCAAAAATGAGATTAATGAGGATGCTAATTTCAAATAAAAAGTGGTACCAATTACCTGCTCCAAATGTTCCTCTTTATTTACAATTTCCTTTATTGCGATTGCATTTATTCCAAGCATTGCAAGGGGATTAAGTAGTTGCATGTATGTGGATGCATAACTTATGCTACCCAATCCAACAGGGTTTAAGTACCTAGCAAGAAATACTCCTACAAGTAAATTTACCCCTTGTTTTAAAAAATTATCCATAAACAGCCAACCTGTGTTAGCTGCATATTTCTTGATATGCGGAGATTTGATATGCTTGAAAAATGGCAATTGCACGAGCGCAAAATAATAATTCACTCTTGTTCAAACGCTATGTGGTTACATATATTTTCTTTAGTTAT
>JACCDH010043551.1_pt1 | contig 22453 bp, 19 predicted proteins | sample 7442481 | NCBI WGS metagenome assembly JACCDH01 (sample SAMN15323433, study PRJNA562643) | freshwater metagenome | isolation source: river surface water | place: USA:Blue River Watershed | collected 2017-08-15
CTTACTGCTGCAGGTATCGTCAAGCCTGTCTTACAATTAGGTTTGCCAGATAAATTTATCGCTCACGGTGAAGTGCCGCAATTGTTAGCGCAATGTGGATTAGATGCGACTGGTATTGTTGCTTCGATCAAAGCACGATTGCAGCAAATATAAAAATTACAGATTGTTTTGTGTCACTGTAAAGTAAGTCTAAAAATAGAGTCAGAAATAAAAACGGCGCCTACATCATAGGCGCCGTTTTTATTTGATTAGCTCATTAACTTACACTGCGATCTCTACCCTTTTGCCACATCACATCAGTACCGTCAGCAAAACGATTTAATACGCGTGCAATAACAAACAGTAAATCAGATAAACGATTCACATATTGTCGTGGCTGAGGATGCAACATCTCGACTAAGCCTAAAGCAACGATAGAGCGTTCTGCGCGACGACAAACCGTTCTACAGACATGCGCTTGCGATGCCGCGCGTGAACCTGCAGGCAAAATAAATTCAGCTAGTACAGGTAAGGTGCTGTTGTATTTGGCTAGTAAGTTATCGAGTCGTAGTACATGCTCATCAGTGAGTAAAGAAAATCCAGGTATACAAATCTCACCGCCTAGATCAAACAGATCATGTTGAATCGTGATTAACTCTTCGCGTAATGTATCTGGCATGTCTTCACATAACAGCAAACCTAAATGTGAATTCAATTCATCTACGTCACCCATAGCCTGTACACGTAAAGCATCCTTGGTTGTGCGACTTCCATCCCCAAGTCCGGTGGTGCCATCGTCACCCGTGCGCGTCGCAATTTTCGATAATCTAGTTGCCATTTATGAGGTGCCTTAAAAGAGATCGGGCAGAGAATACGGGAATTTATTGAAATTCGCTTGATTAATCCTGCTGGCCTTATGGTCTGCGAGATTATCAGGGCTGTGGAGGGTAAAATACATGCCCTACGGAGAATTATGCATGAATCATCCATCTCAACTAACAGAGTTGCGCCGCCCACTACCTGATGCTTTTTTAGCATCATTGCGTGAGCTATTTGGTGATCGGTTTTCAACTTCGCAGGCAATGCGTGAGCATCATGGCCGCGATGAATCGTCTTACGATCCTATGTTGCCCGACGCGGTGGTGTTTGCGCATTCGACTGAGGAAGTCGCTGCTGCCGTTAAGTTATGCAATGAATATAAAGTACCCGTTATTCCCTATGGTACCGGTACTTCTTTAGAAGGCCACATACTTGCTTTGTCCGGCGGTTTATCTATCGATCTACTGCAAATGAATCGCGTGATTGCTGTACATGCGCAAGATTTAACGGTGACGGTGCAACCGGGTGTAACGCGTAAACAATTAAATGTTGAGATCAAAGATACCGGATTATTTTTCCCTATTGATCCCGGTGCAGATGCATCCATAGGCGGTATGGCAGCTACGCGTGCTTCAGGCACGAATGCAGTGCGGTATGGCACTATGCGTGAAAATGTTTTAGGCCTGACCGTTGTCACTGCAGAAGGCAAAATTATTAAGACGGGCACGCGTGCAAAAAAATCTTCTGCTGGTTACGATCTCACACGTTTATTCGTCGGTAGTGAAGGCACACTGGGCATTATTACAGAAGTCACGCTAAAGCTTTATCCGCAGCCTGAATCGATTTCTGCAGCAGTGTGTTCATTCAATGATATTGCGAGCGCAGTCAATACCGTGATCGTAACCATGCAAATGGGTGTCCCAGTCGCGCGTGTGGAATTTTTAGATGAGAATGGTGTGAAGGCGATTAACAAGCATGACAAGTTAACGTTGCCGGAAAAACCTCTCTTACTGTTTGAATTTCATGGCAGTGAGAATGGTGTAAAAGAACAAGCAGAAATTGTGCAAGAGATCGCACAAGATCATGGTGCGATTGGATTTGAATGGGCGACGCGACCAGAAGATCGCTCTCGTTTATGGCAAGCGCGACATAATGCTTACTTCGCCCTCTTACAATTGCGTCCCGGTTGTCGTGCAATCTCAACCGATTGCTGCGTACCGATTTCACATTTAGCAGAAATTTTGTTAGCGACCAAAGCAGACTGCGAACAGCAACAATTAATTCATTCCATTATTGGTCACGTAGGTGATGGTAATTTTCATGTGCAGATGATGGTGGATCCAAATGATCCAGAAGACATTGCACGTGCTGAAGCTGTGAATGCAAGAATGGTAGCGCGAGCAATCGCTATGGATGGCACCTGCACCGGTGAACATGGCGTTGGTTTGCATAAAATGGATTTCTTAATACAAGAACATGGCGAGGGCGCGATAGATATGATGCGCTCTATTAAACATGCATTAGATCCACACAATATTCTCAACCCCGGCAAAATTGTTCGGTGGTGATTCATTATTTAGTTAGCAGCAATTAAGGTAAACATGGCAACCCGTATTCCACCGGTACATGCATTGTCAGCATTTGAAGCGGCAGCGCGTCACGGATCTTTTGCATTAGCAGCTGAAGAACTTTGTATTACACCTTCAGCACTCTCACATCGCATACGTTTACTCGAAGAGTTCGTGGGCGAGCGTTTGTTTTTGCGTGACGGTCGTAACGTAGGACTTTCGGAATTTGGTCGTCGTTATTTAGATGTGGTGCGACAAGCTTTACGCACACTCACAGATTTTCCTATGCCGCGTCGTGCTGCTTCTGCACAGCCACGTGTGAAAGTGACATTGCCTCCTACCTTTGCGCGTTATCTTTTAGTACCTCGATTGGCGATGTTTACGCAAAGGCATCCGGATGTGGCGGTAGAGATTTATCTCTCAGTGCCGTTATATGATTTATCAACGGCTGAAAGTGATATCGAAGTACGTTTCGGTGCCGGTAAATATCCAAATTTACAATCCGATATGTTATTTGCAGAGCCAACCTTTGCAGTAGCAAGTCCAGATTATTTAAAACAAGTGGGTGATATTGCTACGCCTGCTGATTTAGAAAAAGCTACCTTAATCCGTTCAGCTCTCGAGCCATGGCAGCCTTGGTTTGAGGCAGTTGGTTTAGATTGGCCAGAACCTACTACCGGTATTCGTGTCGATGATTTAGGTTTATTACTTGAATTAATCAAGCATGGACACGGTGTCGGTTTAACGCGTGAGCATTTTGCACGCGACATGATAGAGCGAGGTGAGATTGTGCGTTTATTCGACTTACACCAAGCTACGCCGCCGCATGCGTATTATGTCGTTTATGAAAAACAAGTCCGAGATAGACCCGAAGTCGCATTGTTTTTAGATTGGATACAAGAGGCTTTTCACGTTGAGTCATAAGTACTTTCGGGGTCCTTTTAACAACTATGTGTGTTACTTAGGCTTCGACTAAAAAATTTCATCTTAGCTATCAAGTTTTTCAGCTAAATCGCGCTTTAATTCACGCTCGCAATGAGCTGCTTTCGTTACACTGTCACTCTTGATTAAAAGTTACGTCAATCATTTGGTATTGGCGAGCTATGTGTAATGAGTGCAGTCTATGAACGCAACAACTGAAGCAGCTTTTACACTTTCCCGACAACATGAGGTCGTTAACGCATTGCGTGCTGTGCTGCCTGCACATAGCATCTTGTTTAACGAGGAAGATACACGTCCTTATGAATGTGATGGTTTATCGGCGTATCGCCAATTACCAATGGTGGTGGTATTGCCTGAAAACGAAGCACAGATTGTTGATATCTTAAAAATTTGTCTACGCTTATCTGTACAAGTTGTGCCACGTGGTGCTGGTACAGGTTTATCCGGTGGCGCGATGCCTATCGCCGATGGTGTAGTGCTATCGACTGCACGTTTAAATAAAATTGTGAAGCTTGATCCTCATGCGCGTACTGCTGTAGTTCAACCTGGTGTGCGTAATCTTGCGATTTCAGAAGCAGCACAAGCACATGGTTTGTATTACGCTCCCGATCCTTCTTCACAAATTGCATGCAGCATAGGCGGCAATGTTGCTGAAAATTCTGGTGGTGTGCATTGTCTTAAATACGGACTCACTGTGCACAATGTATTACGAGTCAGAGTGGTGACAATTGAAGGCGATATTATTGAATTGGGTAATGAAGCACTCGATGCATCAGGTTTAGATTTGCTCGCAGTCTTTATAGGTTCCGAAGGTATGTTGGGTGTAGCCACTGAAATCACAGTGAAGCTCGTACCTAAGCCACAACAAGCACGCGTCATCATGGCTTCCTTTGATGATGTGGTTAAAGGCGGCAATGCTGTAGCCAATGTCATTGCAGCGGGCATCATTCCTGCAGGACTAGAGATGATGGATAAAACTAGTTCACGTATGGTTGAGCCATTTGTGAAAGCAGGTTACGACATTGATGCAGAAGCGATACTGTTATGTGAATCTGATGGCACTGCTGAAGAAGTAGAAGAAGAAATTCAACACATGACAGAAGTGCTGAATGCATCAGGTGCGACTGCGATTGCTGTTTCTAAAGATGAAGCAGAGCGCATGAAATTTTGGTCGGGTCGTAAAAATGCTTTTCCTGCTGCGGGTCGTATCTCTCCAGACTACTACTGCATGGATGGCACTATCCCACGTAAACATTTAGCGAAGGTTTTGCTAGGCATCGCAGAGATGGAAAAAACCTATAGCTTGCGTTGTGCGAATGTGTTTCATGCGGGTGATGGCAATTTACATCCTTTGATTCTATTTGATGCCAACCAGCCTGGTGAATTTGATCGTGCGGAAAAATTTGGTGCAGCCATACTTGAACTCTGTGTTGAAGTAGGTGGCACGATTACAGGTGAGCATGGTGTAGGCATAGAAAAAATAAATTCTATGTGTGTGCAATATTCTGAACAAGAACGTGATGCATTTTTTGCAGTTAAGCGCGCTTTCGATGTAGCGTTTTTGCTTAACCCTGATAAAGCGATTCCTACTCTGGTGCGTTGTGCTGAGTACGGCAAGATGCATGTCAAACGTGGTGAATTAAAATTTTCTGATTTACCGCGTTTCTGACTTCAAGAGCTCCTATGGAAAACGTTTTACAAACATTTAAAGAACGCATTGCGACTGCAACAGCAAATAAATCGCCATTGCGTATTAAAGGCAATGGAACCAAAGATTGGTATGGCCAAAGCTTACAAGGTGAAGTGCTCGATACCACTGCTTACAGCGGCATCATTGCTTATGATCCTACCGAGTTAGTCATCACTGCACGTGCAGGAACCAGTTTGCGTGAAATTGGTAAAGCACTGTCAGAAAAAAATCAGATGTTGGCGTTTGAGCCACCACGCTTTGATGGACTAGCCACCATAGGCGGTATCGTCGCGAGTGGTTTATCCGGTCCACGTCGTCAAGCTGTGGGTGCAGTCAGAGATTTTGTGTTGGGTGCTGTGCTGATGGATGGTAAAGCTGACGTGCTGCATTTTGGTGGACAAGTGATGAAGAATGTCGCTGGCTATGATGTGTCACGTTTACTCACAGGTTCAATGGGCACCTTAGGTTTAATACTCGAAGTATCCATCAAAGTATTGCCGCGCCCCGTTGCGCAACAGTCACTACAGTTTGCGATGACGCAGGAACAAGCACTGCATCAACTCAATGTGTGGGGTGGGCAGCCATTACCACTGTCGGCTTCATGTTGGCATAACGGGTTGTTAGCAATTAGATTATCGGGCGCACAAGCCGCAGTCGATGCTGCGATTAAAAAAATGGGTGGTGATGCATTGCCAGAGCCTGAAAAATTTTGGGATAGGCTGCGTGAACAAGAGCATGCATTCTTCGATGGCGTGATGCAGGATAAAGAGCATAGTTTATGGCGCTTATCTGTACCATCGGTAGCACCTGTATTGAATTTGCAAGGTGAGCAATGCATAGAATGGGGTGGTGCACAGCGCTGGTTAAAAACAACGGCGAGTGCCTCTGCAGTTCGTGCAGCAGCAGAACAAGCCGGTGGACATGCTACTTTATTTAAAGGTGGCGACAAATCGGTCGGTGTATTTCATCCATTGCAACCTGCAGTAGAACGTATACATCGCAATCTTAAAAATGCGTTTGATCCGGCCGGTATTTTTAATCCTGGCCGCATGTTTAATAATTTCTGATTATGCAAACCAATCTCGCCGACTTCATTAAGCACACACAAGAAGGGCAGGAGGCTGATGCCATTCTGCGTAAATGTGTGCATTGCGGATTTTGTACCGCGACTTGTCCGACTTATCAATTATTAGGTGATGAGTTAGATGGACCACGCGGTCGTATTTATTTAATGAAGCAAGTATTAGAAGGTAAAGAAGTCACACGTAAAACGCAATTGCATTTAGATCGTTGTCTCACTTGTCGTAATTGCGAGAGTACTTGTCCTTCCGGTGTGCAGTATGGACGCTTAGTCGATATAGGCCGTCATTTGGTTGAAAAACAAGTGCGACGTCCTGTGGCAGAGCGCGTACTTAGAACAACCTTAAAAGAATTTTTGCCGCGTAAATGGTTGTTTAATCCGGCAATGAAGCTAGGGCAAATAGTGCGTCCACTATTACCTTCCGCTTTAAAAAACAAAGTGCCAGCTGCACAGAATGCAGGTGTGTGGCCTAAGACATCGCATGCGCGCAAAATGTTATTACTCGATGGTTGTGTGCAACCGGCGATGTCACCGAACATCAATGCAGCCACTGCACGCGTGTTAGATGCGCTGGGTGTGGAATTAATTGTCGCTCCTAAAGTTGGATGCTGTGGCGCGATACGTCATCATTTAAATGATCAATCTGGCGGCTTAGAAGATATCCGTCGCAATATTGATGCGTGGTGGCCTTATGTAGAAGCAGGTGCAGAAGCGATTGTGATGACGGCATCTGGCTGCGGCAGTATGGTGAAAGACTACGGACATTTATTAGCGCAAGACACGTTCTATGCAAAACGCGCTCAAAAAATTTCAGAACTAACAAAAGATTTATCTGAAATCATGCCGGACTTTGAGCAAGAGCTTACGAATAAAATTGGTAAGATTAATAAACGTGTGGCTTATCATCCGCCTTGCACATTGCAGCATGGCCAACAAATACGTGGAAAAATAGAAGGTGTGCTAAAAGCAGTGGGAGTCGATGTCAAACTTTGTGCTGATAGTCATTTGTGTTGTGGCTCTGCAGGCACCTACTCCGTGTTGCAGTCTAGTTTAGCTACGCAGCTCAGAGATAATAAATTAAAAAATCTTGAAGCGACAAATCCAGAGATGATCGTCTCTGCAAATATTGGATGCCTAACGCATTTACAATCAGGCACCCAAACGGAAGTCAGGCACTGGATAGAATTAATTGATGCTTCCTTAAAGCATTAATACTATTCTTACTATTCTTAATTTCAACTTAATCAGATAAGCAATAACTAGTCAGCGCGCCGACTAGTTATTTTTGCTTATACAATCCTCATACAATTGAATCACTACTACTATCAGCGTAATCCATAATTGGATTTTGAGAAGAGCTTTGATTGGAAGCTAACTCGCTAGGTATTTCTGTTGCAGTAGACCGTGTCTGTGCACTAACCCTTCCTTTCAGATCCCCATAAACTAAGCGTATATATCCACTAATTTCTGTTCTAAGTAAAAATCCCATCAGCGCTAGCGGAGGAGCAAGTGCACGACCATACATTTGAAACCATGCTGCGGTCGAGCTGGTGGCTCGTATGGGAGCATAGATGCTGACTAGCTGAGATATGATTGCCACTGGTAACAATGAAATAAATTTTCCGGCTATATCAAAAATCGTATCAAGTCGCGTACCTGGTTGATCAGGGTCGCCGGCAATACCTCTTTTCTTTTCTTGCCACAGTAAATTGACTTCATACCAATACGAACTTAAAAATGATGATTTTTTTTCAGCTTTATCAAGCTGTAGTTTTATTTTGTGACACTCTTTTTCAAGTAAATTTTTTAATTCTAGATCCGTTTCATTTTCAATCGCAGTCTCAAAATCAGCTTTACACGAGGCGAGATAATTTTTTTCAAGATTCCAAATCTCCATAGTTTTCGAAACAACCTCAAAACAATGAAAGTCTTTAATGTTGGCACGGATAGCTTGATTAATAATCATAGTTGCTGCGCCTGCTATTGTTCCAGCCAGTGTTTGTAAGCCTAAGTCAGCAGCAAATCCTGCTGCAGTTTGCGTAGAAAAAAAATCGTGTGAATGATAGTTGGGTGCTGTTGGGATATGAGAAAAGCCTGGTTGATCTAAAGGTGGGCGTAGTATTTCAACTATAAAATTTCGAAGAAGATAGGTACAAAGAAAGCTATAAAATGGGTTGTCATCCGTGATAATTTTTTTATGCCAATTATTGAAGTAAGGATCTTTCTTCATAATTTCTTCGGCAGTTAAGTGTTCGCCATGCCAAGTAAATTTTATTTTTGATTCAAGCCCTACAGCTTTTCTATGCGTATCACCTTGAGCGCGTGCGCGAGCGCGCTGATGAATAATTTGCTCTTTGGTGGCTGGGTTAACCCAAGTTGTAGAGCGAATCATTCCTGAAAGCGGTCCTGCTAACAAAGTATGTAAAGGTGCTGCAAGAATAGGAATCATGTACGGACCTAATACTGGAGTGAGTTTGGCTGCAAGATTGCCTATGCCAAATGCAGTTAGATAACCTACAGTTCCAGCTAATGTGTTGTAAAAAGTTTTTTCGACAATATTGGCTTTAGCATTTTCTTGCTGCACCTGATTGTGCATTTCAAATTTTATTTGATGTTGTTTTGTTTCGTCTGAGATGACATGATCATTAATGTAATTTGCAAAACTTACATCTATTTTTTTTTCTTCTACAATTTCAGATGCCTCATCATCACTGGGATAAGAAACAACACTAGAGTCATCAAATTCAGAACGAGGTATGTCAAGTGATGGATAGGTAGGCTTAAGATCGTTAAAAGAATTATTATAAGAATGAGTGGTAGAGGGTGATGTTTCAGTGAAGTTGTTTAAAGCTGGTAACTTGCTTATTGTTTGTTGAATAAAATAAACTAGTTCTTGTATGCGATCTACACGATTTTTAATACGACCATCAAAATCATCATCATTGCCATCTACATCTTTTTTGGTAGATAAATAGATTTTATGATCTTCATTCAATTGTTTTAATTCTTCGAAAGCATTAATCAGGCCTTCAGCAGTTTTTATAAAATGGTTACTCAGAATGGAATGTGTGTCTCCAGATTTTTTTAATTTTTCTATAAATGATTCGATAGAAGGTTTATCTAAAGGAGAGAGATGATCAATATTGGTTTTATTTTTTTCACTGATCTGAAAATCATTGCTGACCTCAACAATACTAGAAGATTCCGACTGTCTATGGCTGTAATTTAAAGATAAACGGTTGGGCGTTGTCGATGATATTGCCATTTAGTGCACCCCTTAAGCTGACTGTAAAAGTTGATTTTTGGATAGCAAGGCGCTTTCACAATTTGAAATAAGCTCAGGCAGTTGTGCGCGCAATTGATTTACATAGCTGGTTAAATCAACCAATATCATTGCTAATTGCGCTGAAGATAAGTCATCAATAACAAGAATATTTTTTTTAAGTATTGCTATATTTCGAATTGGGTCTAGTGCGCATAGTCCTAACAAGGACTGATTATTTAACAGATTCATTCCCATTAAAATGGCTAGGATGGATTCACGATTTGTATTGTTCAGAGAAACAATCTCAACATAGATAACAATTTCGCTACTATCAATTTCCTCATCAAAAAAAATAGTGACTACTGAATTTTGAAGGGTGATTTTTCCGTATTTTCCTAAACCATCAACATCTTCCAGTCCGAGTAAAAAACTGGTGTCCCTGCAAAGCTGAGTGAATTGCTCTTCATTCATGAAGCGTCTCCTTTATTGTTGTTGCAATTTACCAATCAACAAGATTAGTAATTGAGGATTGTGTGTCTGCTGATTGATGCGAACGCTGAGTAACGCACTTGTTGTCTATGTTCGGTTGCGCTGATCAAATACTCGATTCGATCAAATTGATGGTTGCGAAATTCAATGAATTAAAGCAAGAAGAATTTACTATCACTCTTAATTTTTTATGAGTGATCAAATTACATGCTTATCGTATAAAAATGAAAGAAACAGATTTTTTCAATCGCTGCAAGAAGCGTTGAAAATAGAATAATTAGAAGAGCATGACTAAATTAATTGTGGTTAATTTACGACGTAATTAATTTCGTTTTATTAAATCAATCTTCATAAGATTTTGTAAATTACTTATTCGGAACTTGCATAAATTTTGATGTCACTGAAACTCCGCATTTATTTTTTAATATTTGCACAATTCATTAATTTAAAAATATGGAGATGATTGTGAGCGAGGCTTATTTAGAAAAATTATGTAGTGATGTTAGTCGTACTCTTCATTTAGAAGATATCAATGCTTTAGGGCGAGGGGAGTATGTATCGTTTGAGGGTGTAGATTTTTTTCTAATATCTACTTTCACCAACGATCAAATGATGCGTCTTGTTTTAGATTTAGGTGAGATTGAGCAGGAATACAAACCTAAAATTTATGAAACTATTTTTGCTATGCAGGGAATGTTAGACGGTAGCTTAGATGCTTTATTTGATTATGACCAAATTCGATCTTGTTTAATGTTTAGAGTCAAATTACCTATTAATTTAAATACCACAGCAGAAGGTCTGGTTAGCGTTATTAAATCTTTTGTGATGCAAATACAAGAATGGCGTAGCACTTGGTTGGAAAATAAATTGCTAGGGGCAGACGCGCAAGAAAAAAATCAACACTATTCTTTGGCTTGAGGAGAGATTAAATGAATGAAGCTAGAAATTATCCAGGTCGTGTACGTGAAACATATCTCTTTAATGTAAAGTCAGATGAAAGTACTGAGGAAATATTAAGAGCCGATAGTTCATCTCCAAATGATGATGATACAAGTATAGAGGTCTCAGCATCATCATCATCTAGAGTCAGCGAAGAGCATGACTCCTATTCCCTAGTAAATTCTAAATCATTGTTGAGCAATGATGAGTTATTCAAAATTCTCAGTAATAATCGGGTTTTCATTCAAAATTGTAAAGATAAAAATATATCTGATAATGATCAGAAATTATTAAAAAATAACTTCACTCAATATATAGAAAATCACACATCATTTACCGAGATTGAGAATGACTGTATCAATCAAATACTAAATCAAATTGATAGGGCAAAAAATAGACCTGCGGATAATAGTGTTTGGGCGCAATCTATAACGACAACCAAAGCAGGTGCTTTAGCTTATTTGACATCTTTTATGCCAGCAAAACTTGCTACGAATTTCATAACTTCAGGCGCAGGGTCACCGCATGGAGCTTGGGCTTTGATGTTCATCGCAGGCTTTTTAAATCCCTTGATATCTGAGCCCATGGCAAACGCTATTCGTTCACAGGGAGCACATCATACCTCGCCTGACGGCAAGGCTTACATGGATTTTCATTCTGCACTTCAAGAATTACGTATCGCGGAAAAAAATAAGCAGAATGAGCGTATCAATGAGTGTCGTGCATTCATCTTTAAAATTATCAATGAGTGTATTGAGCGTGAAAAATTAATGGACTGTTTACAATCAGGTGTTGAAGAAATTCAAGCTGAAGACATCAATGAACTAACGCAGCTATGTGGAAAATCTGGAAATATTCAAAAAGTGATTCGTTCGGCTCAGATTCGAGCTTTTATAACTGATGAGTTGCCTTTTTTATGTTACTCGGCGGCTTATGCAATCCCAGGCCTATATTCTCCTTTAATCAAACAGTCTTTTTCACCTTTAGCAGCAGCGGGCATTGATTTCCTTGTACATGCTAGTGCAGGTACTATTGCTGGTGCTGCTACAGGCTATATGCAAAATACTTTACGCGCACGGTTTCAAAAATCAACTTTGCAAAATTTAAGTTCAGAAAGTAAACGTGCACAACTTGCTTTGGCTGCAGCACAGCGTGACCCATGGAATAAAAAAATGAGCAATCTAAAAGATTTATTGGAGGTCTTAGAGTTAGAAAAAGTTAATTTACAAAACACATTAGAGCAAGATAGTGAAAGCGAAAGCGAAAGCGAAAGACTAGAAGCATTAAGTGAGTTAACCAAAGATCTTAAGCAAAAAATTAAATATGTTGATGAACAGTGGAAAAAAGCTCAAGCTCAACATGGTGTATATGATTCAGATTGGGGAAGATTTATAAACGGAGTATTTGCTTCGGTTAAGTCTTACATGGGGGAGGTGAGTAATAAAGATAATCCTGGTCTGCTAGAAGGCGCGCCTGCACAAGCAAGTATATTATCAAAAGTAATAGCAGTACCTTTAGCATTATCTTTGAGCTGTGCTTATATTGCATTAGCTATTCCAGCGCTATTAAATTCAGGTCATAGAAATGCAACAAATGTTCAAGGTTTGAATTTTACTGAATTTGGTGATATTGGAATTGAGCAACCCGCGCCCCTATTTGAATCGACTGCCGAGATTAATCATGATGCTAATGCACCTTATGCATTCGTGGGTTTGTTTTTAATTTTAGGATTCATAATGCGTTACCAGTTATTTCATCCTTTATTGCAATCTTTAATTCGTCCTCTTTATGGCCCCGTAGGAGCTGAAACAGATTCTGAAAAAAATATTGAAAACGATACAGTAGTTGATGTGCAAAACAAATTTGCAGACAGTGAGGATGAATCAGAAAATGATGAAGATCTAGCGCTAAGTCCTACTACTCGGCGTGAAATAAACAAATTAAATGCACTCAATAAGCAAAATACAAGATCTAATAATCGCAACATAGACGGACAAAGTAGTGAAGATTCAAATTCTTATGAATCTTCACGATCGCAATCTAGCTTTGTATGAAGATTTTATGCACTGAGTAATTTTTCGATATCTTGTTTCATGCTTTCAGGTGCGGTAGTGCTGGCATAGCGATCATAAACATTGCCATCTTTACCTACTAAAAATTTTGTGAAATTCCATTTAATGCCTTCGGTGCCCAAAACACCGGGGGCATTTTTCTTTAAGAAGTCAAATAAAGGATGGGCGTTGTCACCATTCACATCGACTTTTTCAAAGAGTTGAAAAGAGACGCCATAATTTTTTTCACAAAAGGCGCCAATTTCATCAGCTGATCCTGGCTCTTGTGCGCCAAATTGATTGCAAGGAAAGCCTAGTACAACTAATCCCTGATCTTTATATTGTTCATGTAATGCTTCTAGCCCTTTGTATTGTGGTGTAAAGCCGCATTTGCTAGCCGTATTCACAATTAATAAGACCTTGCCACGATAGTCTGCCAGTGAAGCCGCTGTGCCTGAAAGGGTGTTGGCGTTGAAATCATAAACTGAGCTCATGGGGTAATCCTTTATGTGGGGTGAATGTTGTCAATGTTAGCAGTGGATAGCGCTTTTTGCTGAAGTGCGGACATGAGAGATAATGCGACATCATGTCAATCTCAGAAAATTTGCAAGTCGTGCAACATCGCATAGCCACCAGTGCACAGGCGGCTGGTCGCGATCCCTCATCCATTGCATTGTTGGCGGTATCAAAAACCTTTGATGCACAAGCCGTTTTGACTGCGGCGCAAGCAGGTCAACGTGCTTTTGGTGAAAATTATGTGCAAGAAGCGATCGATAAAATCTCAGTAACGCGAGAGCTCAATCCTGATTTGCAACTGGAATGGCATTTCATAGGTCCGATACAAAGTAATAAGACTCGTCAGATTGCAGAGCATTTTGATTGGGTGCATTCAGTTGATCGACTGAAGATCGCACAGCGCTTGTCTGAGCAAAGGCCTTCAGATATGCCACCTTTGCAAATTTGTTTGCAAGTGAATGTCAGTGGTGAGGCAACAAAAAGTGGACTAGAGCCAGATGCTTTACTTGAGCTAGCCCGTGTAGTGAATACGTTACCCAATCTCCGCTTGCGAGGATTGATGGCAATTCCTGAGCCTACTGAAGATGTGGAACAACAACGCGCTGCTTTTGCAAAACTACGATTAATGCAAAATGATTTACAAGCTGTAGGTATACAAACCGATACGCTCTCTATGGGTATGTCAGCTGATATGGATGCTGCGATTGCGGAAGGTGCAACCATAGTCAGAATTGGTACAGCGATTTTTGGGGGTAGGGATTATGCAAAATAATGTGAAAATAAGTTTTATCGGCGGCGGCAATATGGCGCAGGCTTTAATCGGTGGATTAGCAGATAAACTCACAGCAGCAAAAAATATTCATGTGATGGATGTTAATGCAGAAGCTTTAGCAAAATGTGAACAGCAGTTTGGCGTAACAACCTCTTTGAGTGCGGATGCAGTCATTGCGACAGCTGATGTGTGGGTACTTGCAGTTAAGCCGCAACAAATGCATGAAGTCGTAACAAGTTTACTTCCACATTTTAAAAATCAATTAGTGATATCGATTGCAGCTGGTATACGTGCGGAAGATTTGTCGCGCTGGTTGCATGGACATAAGTCCATAGTGCGCACTATGCCTAATACACCTGCGTTGATAGGAAAAGGCATCACAGGATTAGTTGCTTTATCAGGTGTGACTGCAGAACAAAAAGACATTGCGAATGCCATTATGCAGGCAGTAGGCGCAACAGTCTGGATAGAACAAGAAGAACAAATCAATGCAGTGACCGCTGTGTCTGGCAGTGGTCCCGCTTATGTTTTTTATTTTTTAGAAGCGATGCAAGCAGCGGCAGTTGAATTGGGTTTGTCTGCTGAGCAGGGTAAGCAACTTGCATTAGCGACCTTTGCGGGAGCAACTGAGTTGGCTGCTCAATCAGATCAAACATTGGCGCAATTACGCGAAAATGTGACATCCAAAGGTGGTACAACTTACGCAGCACTAACTTCAATGCAAAATAACAAAGTAGCGCAATCCATCATTGAAGCTTTGCATGCTGCTTCACGGCGAGGTGAGGAATTAGGTGTGGAGTTTGGAAAAAATTAAATCGCTGTGATGATTAGCCTATAAAATTTTCTGGTGCTTTTGCCGCACTACGTGCAGTTGCACTATTAATTTTTTTAGCTTTCACTAAATCCATTAAGCAGGCGTCCATCGTTTGCATGCCCATTCCCGTACCAGTTTGAATTGCGGAATACATTTGCGCTACTTTTGCTTCCCGTATTAAATTTCTAATCGCTGGTGTGCCTAACATGATTTCATGAGCTGCTACGCGTCCTTTGCCATCTGCAGTCTTTAATAAGATTTGCGAGATCACGGCTTGCAATGATTCAGACAGCATGGCGCGCACCATTTCTTTTTCATCACCAGGAAACACATCAATAATTCTATCGATGGTTTTTGCTGCTGAGACTGTATGTAAAGTGCCAAACACTAAATGACCTGTCTCCGCTGCAGTTAATGCTAAGCGTATGGTTTCTAAGTCACGTAATTCACCAACCAAAATTACATCAGGATCTTCACGTAAGGCTGAGCGTAATGCAGCAGCAAATGAATGCGTGTGAACAGCGAGCTCACGTTGATTAATTAAACTTTTTTTTGGTTGATGTAAAAATTCTATAGGATCTTCAACCGTCAAAATATGCGCATAATCATGTTCATTCACATGATTCACCATCGCTGCGAGTGTGGTGGATTTGCCTGATCCGGTTGGGCCAGTGACTAACACTAAGCCACGTGGACGTAAGGCTAAGTCGCCAAATAGAGTAGGTGTATTCAGATCTTGTAGCGTGAGTATTTTTGATGGAATAGTGCGTAATACCGCTGCTGCACCGCGCTGTTGATGAAAAGCGTTGACACGAAAACGTGCTAGGTTGGGAATCTCAAATGAAAAATCCACTTCTAAGTGAGATGCATAATTTTTTTTTAAATCATCACTCATAATTGAGTGCAGCATCGCTTGCACTTCATCATGTTCCAAGGCTGGTAAGTTGATTTTTTTTACTTCACCATGTACGCGTATCATGGGTGGAATGCCGGCTGATAGATGGAGATCAGAAGCTTGATTTCGGACTGAGAATGCAAGTAATTCGGAAATAGTCATGATGTCTTAGATTAGATAATTGCGTGGACTATGAGGTAAGCATAGCGCACGCAATTATCTGCCGCTCTTCAGCGGACTAACAAGACAATCAGTTGGAATAGAGTGTGCTGTTGTGTAGAGGCGGCAAAGCCACTATAAGCGATTGATTAACCCAAAACAAAACCAAGAAATACTGCTGCACCTAGCCAGTTATTATGTCGAAAAGCTGCAAAGCATTGCATACGATCGCGGTGACGTATCAGTGTCCAATGATAGAGCGCAATGCCTGTCGCTATCAGCATGCCGATAAAAAATCCCACCCCCATGCCTGCTTGCCAACCTACCCAAGTGATTAAACTTAAACTAGCTGCATAACAAAACATGACAGCGATCACATCAAAACGACCAAAGGTGATGGCGGAAGTGCGTATACCAATTTTTATATCATCATCACGATCTACCATCGCATATTCCGTGTCATAGGCAAGAGCCCAGAATATATTAGCCAGTAATAACAACCATGCTTGGTAAGGCACAGTGTTTTGTACTGCGGCATACGCCATCGGTATGCCAAAACCAAAAGCAATGCCGAGATAAGCTTGTGGTAAAGCGAAGAAACGTTTGAAGTAAGGATAGCTAGCTGCAATGAGTACAGCAACGAGTGAGAGTTGTTTTGTTAATGTATTCAGCGGCAGTATGAGTGCAAATGAGATGAGTGCAAAGAAAGCAGCAATGAGTAGTGCTTCGCGACCAGAAATTTTTCCACTAGTCAGAGGTCTATCGGCAGTGCGTTTAACATGCTTATCAAATTCTTGATCAGCATAGTCATTGATAGCGCATCCTGCAGAGCGCATGAGCACAGTGCCCAAAGAAAAAATCAGTATCAATTGCAGTGATGGTTTGCCTGCACTCGCTAACCATAATGCTGACAAAGTAGGCCAGAGTAAAAGTAAACTTCCTATGGGTTTATCTAGCCTAACTAATTTTGCATAGAGAGCAAGCCTATGCCAGATTGCTGATTGCAAAAGACGATTCATGGCGTGCAGTAATCAGTTTGCTAAAAAAGATTAGCTGGTAGTGTGAGCAACATTGGGCAACATGGTTACACCGTGTAGATTACATTTAAGAACGGCTTGTCGTACTGCTTCTATTGCACCACTACGTGTAAAACTTTTACGCCAAGCGATGACGACGCGACGTGAGGGCAAGGGTTGTTCAAACGGTATGTAGCGCAACATGCTATCGGGATCTGTGATGCTGGGTGTGGATGCTTTAGGTAAAACCGTGATGCCTATGCCGGATGCCACCATGTGACGTATGGTTTCTAATGAGGATCCTTCAAAGGTGCGTGCAATGCCAGCACCAGAATTTGAGAAGCGCGACATTTCAGGGCACACCTCTAACACTTGATCACGGAAGCAATGTCCTGCGCCTAATAACAACATGGTTTCAGTTTTTAAATCCGCACTACTAATTGCGCTTCTATCTGCCCATTGATGTTGTCTAGGCATAGCAACCACAAATGGTTCGTCATACAGAGGCTGCACCATTAATCCTTGTTCAGGGAAGGGGAGCGCCATGATGGCAGCATCTAATTCACCTGCGCGTAGTAATTCAATTAAACGTACTGTAAAATTTTCTTGTAAGACTAAAGGCATTTGCGGCACTTCTTCTATCATGCTGCGTACAAGTTGCGGTAATAGATAAGGTGCAATGGTATAGATAATGCCTAGTCGTAAAGGACCAACGAGTGGGTCTTTATTTTGTTTCGCGATATTTTTTATGGTCGCTGTTTGTTCCAGCACATGCTCAGCTTGTGCAATGATTTGCTCACCGATTGGTGTCACAGATACTTCAGTTCCGCCTCGTTCAAAGATAGGTACGCCGAGTTCATCTTCTAATTTTTTTATCGCAACCGATAATGTGGGCTGAGCGACAAAGCACGCTTCGGCCGCACGTCCAAAATGTTTTTCGCGGGCGACGGCAACAATATATTTAAGTTCTGTGAGAGTCATACTGTTAGTTTCGCATAATCGGTGAGTCTGAGGGAAGGCAGCATCATAGGTGCGCCATCATACGCGTAGAAAATCTTCGCGCGAACCTAACCAGCGGGCTAAATGGGCTTCTGCTATATCTTTTTGATGCAATAGTAAATCAGCAGCAAGATCGCGTGCTTTTTCTACCAACCATTGATCTGTTTCCAAGTTAGCAAATCGCAGCATAGCTTGTCCTGATTGTCTGGCACCTAAAAACTCACCAGGACCACGAATTTCTAAATCGCGTCTGGCGATTTCAAAACCATCGGTAGTTTCACGCATGATGGCTAATCTTTGTTTGGCTATCATACCCAGTGGTGCTTGATATAACAGCAAACACACGCTAGCGGCAGAGCCTCGACCGACACGACCACGTAGTTGGTGGAGTTGTGAGAGTCCAAAGCGTTCAGCATGTTCAATCACCATGAGTGAAGCATTCGGTACATCCACACCCACTTCAATCACCGTGGTCGCTACGAGTAAATGTAATTCACCGCGTGCAAATGCATCCATGACTTGCTGCTTCTCTGCAGTTTTTAGACGACCATGCACTAAACCTATCTGTAGATCAGGTAGTGCAACAGTGAGCGCGGCATAAGTATCGGTTGCAGTTTGTAATTGCAAAGCTTCTGATTCTTCTATCAGTGGGCAGACCCAATAAATTTGTTTGCCTTCTAGTGCTGCTGCATGTACGCGTTCTATCACTTCATCACGCCGGTCTTGATCAATCAATCTCGTCATGATCGGTGTTCTGCCTGGTGGTAGTTCATCAATCACCGAAACTTCTAAATCTGCGTAATACGTCATCGCTAAAGTACGGGGTATGGGTGTGGCAGACATCATTAATTGATGCGGTATTTGATCCACACCTTTATTACGCAAGGTCAGTCGCTGCGCTACACCAAAGCGATGTTGTTCATCGACGATGACTAAACCTAGACGAGCAAATAAAACATCTTCTTGTATCAGTGCATGGGTACCGATGACGAGTTGTGCTTCACCAGATTCTATAAGCGCACGCGCTGCTTCTTTCTCACGTTTTTTGAGGCTACCAGTTAGCCACACAACTTGTATACCGAGTGGCTCTATGAGTGCTGCAATTTTTCTGAAATGCTGTTCCGCTAAAATTTCAGTTGGCGCCATTAGTACAGCTTGATAACCATTATCAATCGCTTGTACAGCAGCGAGTGCAGCAACAATAGTTTTACCACTTCCTACATCGCCTTGTAATAAGCGTTGCATAGGAAATGATGCAGCAATATCGCTGCGTATTTCATTCAACACGCGTTGTTGCGCACCGGTTAAAGCAAACGGCAAAGCTGCGTTAAATGCGCGACACAATGATCCTTCCATGCTGAGTGAAGGTGCACCTTGCTGGCGTCGTGCCACTTGCGCACGCTTCATAGAGAGTTGTTGCGCGAGTAGTTCATCAAACTTAACCCGCGTCCATGCGGGATGAGTGCGCTCCATCAATGCGTATTCATCACAATCAGCAGGCGGATTGTGTAATAAGCGTATGGCTGATTCAAACGGAATTAGTTGCAGCTTGTCGCGCAATGCATCCGGTAGCGTGTCGCTAAAATCAAAGCGTGTAAGTGCACTTGCAATCGCTTTACGCAATAGTGTTTGCGACAATCCTTCGCCAGCAGGATAAACCGGTGTGAGTGCTTGTGGTAAGACATCTCCTTCTTGCACGGTCTTCACAACGGGATGCACCATCTCACTACCAAAAAAACCATGTCGCATTTCGCCCCGTATGCGTAATCGTTTGCCTTCTGCCATTTGCACTGCTTGGCTGCCGTAAAAATTCAAAAAACGTAGTGTGAGTTCAGTCCCTTGATCTTGAACGGTGACGACTAATTGTCGACGTGGACGATATTGCACATCGCAAGCGCTTACAACGGCTTCGATTTGTACCGTGTGACCTTGCATGCGCACCGCTTCGTGCAAAGGCGTTAAAGTGGTTTCATCTTCATAACGCATGGGCAAATGCAGAGTCAACGCCAGATCGGTGGATAAACCGAGGCGGGCTAATTTGTCTGCAGTGCGTAGACTTTTATTCGGAGCGGATTTTTTTTTCGTGACAGGCATAGAGAAGCATTATCGGCAAGCCAGCGTAGAATACCGGCTTTTGGCCTAGGTCTGCCAGTCTTGTGTACTCACTTTCTGATTTTAATTTCGATTTGCCACCTGCGCTGATAGCGCAAGTGCCGCTGACATCGCGTTCTGCATCCCGACTCTTGCAAGTGAATCGGGATGTTTGCGTTGATCGCAGCTTCACTGATTTGCCTAATTTATTGCAGGCAGGTGATCTGCTGGTCTTGAATAACACACGGGTTTTGAAAGCGCGTTTCTTCGGTGTGAAAGAAACCGGTGGCAAAGTTGAAGTATTAGTAGAACGCTTACTTGATACACGCACAGTGCTAGCACAATGTCGTGCTTCTAAATCTCCACCCGTTGGCACACGTATTAATTTGGCAGAAGCCTTTGAGGTCATCGTTGGTGAACGCGTAGATGAGTTTTATACGCTGACATTTCCAGATAATGCGATTGATTTAATTGAAGCTTATGGCGCCTTGCCATTACCGCCTTACATAGAGCATGCAGCAAATGAAGTGGATGCAGAGCGCTATCAAACTGTATTTGCGCAAGAACCAGGTGCAGTGGCTGCGCCCACTGCAGGCTTACATTTTGATCAGACTATGATGGATGTTTTACGTAATCAGGGCGTGCAATTTGCTTATGTTACTTTGCATGTGGGAGCAGGTACGTTTCAACCTGTACGTACTGAAAATTTAGCTGAACACAACATGCATAGTGAGTGGTATTCCATTTCAGATGAAACAGTACAAGTAGTGCGCGCTACTCAAGCAGCAGGTGGTCGTGTGATTGCAGTGGGCACCACGAGTTTGCGCGCATTGGAATCCGCTTCGCAGTCTGGAACGCTGCAAGCAGGATCAGCTGATACAAATTTATTTATTACACCTGGCTACACATTCAAAACAGTGGATAGATTGATTACGAATTTTCATTTACCAAAATCTACACTCTTAATGTTGGTATCTGCGTTTGCAGGTTATGAACGGATACGCCATGCTTATGCGCATGCTATCGCTGCGCAATACCGATTTTTTAGCTATGGTGATGCCATGCTGTTAGATAGAGAAGATTTATTATGAAATTTACGTTGTTAAAAAAAGATGGAAATGCACGTCGTGGTCGGCTTGAGTTGAATCACGGTGTGGTTGAAACACCTATCTTCATGCCGGTTGGTACCTATGGTTCAGTCAAAGCCATGTCACCACTTGAGTTAAAAGAAATTCAAGCGCAAATTATTTTAGGCAATACGTTTCATCTCTGGTTGCGTCCAGGTTTAGAGGTGATTAAAAAATTTGGTGGGCTACATAAATTTATGGGTTGGGATCAACCCATACTCACTGACTCTGGTGGCTTTCAGGTTTTCTCCTTGGGGGAAATGCGAAAAATCACGGAAGAAGGTGTGAAATTTTCTTCACCAATTAATGGTGATCGTTTATTTCTCTCGCCAGAAATATCGATGCAAATTCAACGGGTGTTGAACTCTGACATTGTGATGCAGTTTGATGAATGCACGCCCTATGAAATCGATGGTCGTCCAGCCACACGTGAGGAAGCAGGTTTATCTATGCGCATGTCGCTCAGATGGGCTAAGCGTTCACAAGATGAATTTCATCGTGAAGAAAATCCGAATGCTTTATTTGCGATTGTGCAGGGTGGCATGTTTGAAGCATTGCGTGATGAATCATTAGCTGGGTTGGAAGAATTAAATTTTGAAGGTGTTGCGATTGGTGGTTTATCTGTTGGTGAGCCTAAAGAAGATATGCAGCGTATTTTGGCGCACACCGGTCCTAAATTGCCGGCCAATAAACCGCATTATTTAATGGGCGTGGGCACACCAGAAGATTTGGTGCAAGGTGTGGCGCATGGCATTGATATGTTTGATTGCGTTATGCCGACACGAAATGCACGCAATGGTTGGTTATTTACCCGCTTTGGTGATCTTAAAATCAAGAATGCGCGTCATAAAGATGAAGACATGCCACTAGATGCGACCTGTACTTGTTACGCTTGTCAGAATTTCTCGCGAGCCTACTTGCATCATTTGCATCGCGCCGGAGAAATATTGGGCGCGAGATTGAATACCATCCATAACTTACATTACTACCTAGAGCTCATGCGTGAGATGCGCGCAGCGATAGAAGCTGGCAGTTTTGCTGATTTTCAGCAGCGTTTCAGGCTGGAGCGAAGTCAGGGTGTGTAAGTTGACTAAAAGGGCGCATTCTTCGCTGCGTTAAGGCTAAAGCCCGGGCGCTGTCGGTGCTAAAATGCCGGGTCTTTGAAAACCCTAGAGCGGAGTAGTCCATGTTTATATCTAATGCCTACGCACAGAGCGCAGCTGGCGGCCCCGGCGGCGGCC
>JACCDH011147323.1_pt1 | contig 22448 bp, 54 predicted proteins | sample 7442481 | NCBI WGS metagenome assembly JACCDH01 (sample SAMN15323433, study PRJNA562643) | freshwater metagenome | isolation source: river surface water | place: USA:Blue River Watershed | collected 2017-08-15
GATGAAACTGTGTAAATATTGCAAACCTTTTAAGCGGCACGACACTATTCTATTTTATCATTGTGCATTACGATCCCCTGAGCATGATATAGACCCCGTTCATGGTACATATGCTTACTATGAATCAACGGCAGTACGTTGCTCTGATGAACGAGAAGATTGTACAGGATTCTTTGGGTTCTTTATTGATAAAGACCGTTGTGGGGTTGATGCTAAGAATTTTGAACCAAAGGAGAGTAAATGAAAACACTATTAACACTAATCTTATGTACTACGATGACAGGTTGTTGGTATCAGAGTACATCTAATATTGACATTAAGAAAGCAATATATTTTTGTGAAGGTGTTGAGAATATTGTTAGTGTTGAAGTTCAGTGGGATGGTATGGAACGAATATATTGTGTAGACGGTAGTAAAGGATTAGGACACGAAATTAAACTCCCAAGGAATACAAAATGACAGAACAAGAATTCAATCAGGCAATTGATAATGTATTCAAGAATACAAATGGTATGGATATTCCTTATATTGATTTATTTTTCACAGATGGATACATACTCATTGATGGGGATATGAGGTATGAAGATTTAGTTAAACTTGGTGAAGTTGTTAAAATGTATTTGGAGAATAAGAATGAATAGCTCAGTTAAAGTAGTAATCACAGATATTGAACGTCTTGAAATGATCGGGTTTATTCACAAGGTTAGTCAAGCTATTGATGATAGGTCATGTTTCTTTTCTGAAACAACATTCAAATCTTTATGGTTGTTCTGGTGGCAGTTTGATACACTTTCTGTACTACACCAAAGATATAAAGAGTGGGTGAATGTTTATGAATATTGCTATAATGATATGAGAGGTTGTAAACCTGTCCCATCAAATAATTTAAAGACATTAACTGAGATTAGGGATTTATTATCAGTAGGTTCTGAATTGTATCTTGACAGTAATAGTGCTAGAGTATTACATTTATTTCGTATGAGACAGGATGTATTGTGGAATTAGTAATTATATATTTAGTGAGTGTTATTGGACTGTGTGTTGTTGGCTTATATGATGATTTACAACGTATTGGCTATTTGACACTACAAAACATAGTAGTCACTTGCTCATTATCATTAATACCAATATTCAATAGTATAATGTTCATTGCAATGTTAGTGTTGTTTATTATTAGATTGATTGACGACAGACATAAATTATCAGATAAATTGGATATTGTTGTTATTCGTAAGAAATAGTGTTATAATATTAAGCCCCTTTGTTGGGGCTATTTTTGTTTATTGGGGTGGTTATGAAAGAAGAATTTATTATTGAAAAACCTATTGATGTTTATGCGCCAAGCGAAGATACACGCACAGCTAAACAAATCCTTGCCGAAGCAGCTATGTTAAGACAATTAGCTTACCGTAGAATGAAAAAGGACAAGGAACAACGTGGGGAAGAAGTGTATGAAGCAATATCTACGGAAATATCATTAGATGGTATGTTACGTATATTGAAAACAAAAGCACCAGTAAAGGAAGTGTTGGAGCAAGTTAGACTTAAATTCGAGAAGTCAAAAGAATGGCTTGAGTCTGCTAAGAACAGGGAATTATTCACAGAGGTAAGACAAGATGCTGTCAAGTTATTAGAGAAACAATTAGACGATATTGACACACTGAATGAAGTGATAACTAATGGAACGACATCATTCAAAGAAATTAGACAACAAGCAACATTTAATAATCAATTGAAACATCTATACAAAGCTATTATGTTGTCTGACAGGTTGAATAGGTTAGAAGAACGTGTATCTACATTGGAAAAGAAAGAAGTGATGAGAGATGCTATTGACTATCTTGTTTTCCATGAATTGATGGAACAACGGGAGATTGTAGAGAGTCTTTCTGCACCAACAAAACAGTTTGAGGGGACACCTAAAGAAATAGAGTTACTTAAAGTGGAAGTAGCTTATTTAGATACAGAAGAAGAACGGCTAAAATATCTTCTGGATAGAGACATTCCAAAGGTGAAAATATCAGAAATATTAAATATGAATTATAGAACACTAATGCGTAGACTTGAGAAGTTAAAAGGAGAGAAGTAATGGGTAAACTAGTTAGAGGTATAGGCGTAAACGATGCTGACTACGATGTATTTCGTAGACTAGGTGATGGTGTTATTTGGAAGTGTCCATATTACGCTCTATGGGCTAATGTACTGACTCGCTGCACTTACGAAGAAGGTAGGTATTCTTATGATTATTTACCAGAACACAATCACAATTACAGCGGTGTGAGTGTATGCGACGAATGGAAATATTTCAGTAAGTTTAAAGAATGGGTGGACAACTATGGAGATCCTCTTTGGTATACAAAACATTTAGATAAAGATATTATAGGGGATGGGACACTATATTCACCAGACACTTGTTGTTTTGTACCATCGGTGATTAATATGTCGTTACATTCTAAAAGTAATAAAATTAACGACACCTTACAAGGAGTTGGTTATTTTCAAAAGAAGAATAGGTTTTACTCTGTTGTTACTATCGAAGGTAAACCATATTTTAAACTAAAATATTTTAAAACAGAAATGGAAGCTCATAAATATTACCAACAAGGTAAAAGTGAAGTCTTATTGTTGTTAGCAAATAAGTATTTTGAATTGGGTGAAATATCCATAAAAGTAAGAGATAAGCTTATTTACAAAGCTAATGAAATATTAGACGATTTAAAACACGATAGGATTACTATTATGTAAAATTATAGATAGAAATATCAATATTAGTCCAATTTATTAAATAATTCTGTAAAAATAGACCAGATATAAGCCTGTTTATCCACTACAGGCTTTTCCTTTCAAAATATCCTTCAAAATATCTACATACCATATTAAATAAAAATAATAATTTCAAGTACTTACTTCATATTTATTTCTTATCTTTTTACACTAAAAATATCATACCATAGGATTATCATTTTCCTGTTAATTTTCTTTGTGTATTACTATAACTGTTATTTTGTCAGTATGACAAAAAGTGGTTATTTTGGTTAAGCACAAACCATACCATATGTTAACAAAATCAGATAAAAATGAAATATCCAATTGAATAGTTATTCATCATAATTATTCATATTAGAAAATTCTAATTTAACATAACAAGTATAATGGGCTATTTATTAGCATAAAATTAGATATATATGAATTTTTATTCATAGTGTCATAGTTGTGACAATTGTTAAAAATTTACATATATTATATTTATTATGTAAATTTTCTAATTCTGTCATAGTTATGACAATTTTGATTGACTTTATTTATTTTTATGTTAGCCCATAGCCGTTGGCTATAGTTGGCATAAATTTTGCTTATGTTTGGATTTAAAAAACAACAACAAACCAATAACAAATAATTAACAATTAGTATATAAATTCCATTAACAAATAAGTAAACCAACAATAACAAATAAACAACAAATTTATAACTATATTTTAACATCATAGAATAACATCAAAAGTCAACTATTATTTGCTTATTTATCATCAAAAATAATTGGCATGAATATTGCTTATTCTAATTGTTAACAAAATGATATAATTGTTAATAGAATGTTGAGGTTCAATGATCTGAGTCTATACCATATAAGACATCAAATTATGCCATTATTCGATTACAGGCCATTACAGAGCGTTTTAGCGTATACCAGTAATCCAGCCAATAACCTGATCATAGTTTAGGTAATAGCTACACTTTTCAGCCCAAAACAGACAACAAAACAGCCAAAAATGAATAGTTATTCAAAAATTCTTGCATAAATCAATTTTTGAGGCTGTTTTATGCAATAAAAATGAATAAAAACAGTAGTTTAGCAATCTCTAATATACAAAAAATCAATTTTAGGGTATCTGGGAGGGCTTCAGTTCAATTATTTATTTTTTGAGGTATAGACTAGGGTGCGAGTGAATACGTTCAATATAAGCGATTCTAGAGAATATGCAATTTTTCTAATATACGGATGATTTTAAAGTTGGCATGATAATTGCTAGGAATTTTTAAGGGCTAAATTTTTGTTGTTGTACATTAGCAATTGCTAATGTTTAGATTTAGGCAATAAAAAAGCCCCGACTTTGCGGGGCTTGTTAGGTTGTTTTGATTAATACCAGAATGGCAGTTTTTTAGTACCTTTTACTAACTGATCAATACAATTACTCGATACTGTCCAACTAGTAGATCCGTCCGTTACTGTGATTTTTTCAGCAACTTGCTGATTAAACTTTCTGTCATAGTAACTCTCGGAGAATTCTACTACTTTTAACGGGGTTTTATTTGGGGCTTTTCTGCTACGAGCTAAAGTAACTACACAATCCAAATATGTATACGCACCTCGCATATTATAACAATATTTGTTATATGTTGGTCTTTCTTCAGTGTTAGCTAAGATCCAAGCCCTAGCTAATTCTAATTCTGTTTCTGTAACTTCGCCTGTAATAAGTTCCCTGTCATTATCTTGATGATCATACATTCCACCAATGACAACAACCTCAGAACCGTTCCAGCAGTGATATTCATTCCAAGCCCCATTATTCTCTGAATATTTATGATCCGTTGCAATTAATTTTAACATGATATACGCCCCGATTTAGTTAACAAAATTTAAACACTAGGCAAAATTTGCCGTTCGAGCTTGGATTTTAGTACAAATAGAAACGGGGCGCAAGCCCCGTTTTAAATTAGTTTTAATCAATAACCCCGCCAATGTCTAACATACCATTCCACAGTATCAAGATCTTTGTAATAGCCTGTTTCAACGTGGAATTTTTGTAATAGTGCCTGTTCGCTGATTTTAAAATCAATAAAAGCGATCCATGCTAAGATAATTTCATTTTTTGCAATTCTGCCAATGCATTCAATATCATCATGTACACTCATGACTTACACCTCACTAGCTAACAATTTTTGACTAAACAGATCCGCCAATTCATATGCTTCAATTTTCCCGACTTGATAAGCAATACGACATTCTGAAGCAATCTTTAAAACTTGCATCACTTGTGAGTCATTCTCACAAATTACAATTTTTAATTGAACATCTTGATCAAATTGATCTAAATGATGTTGGTTTAATTGATAATCGAACATAATTTTTACCCTTTCTATTGTTGTTTAAAATTCTATTTATTTAGGATAGCTGCAAAACTACCCTATAAAATAAAACTCAGTACTTGCTTAAAATTTCATCGGCTAAAATTAAATTGTACTGATTAACTAATTCAGATTTTAAAATAAACAAAGACTCGATTTCAGGTTTTACAAAAGAATAAAAATAATCAATTGCAATCTCTTGCTGGTCAAACATTAGTTGAAATTGATCATCATTTGACCGATCATAAAACGGTCTAAAACTGTCTAAAGTTGGTTTGCTATTTTCCAGCATAGCTAAAACCGATTCAATTTTACTAATTTTAGTAATCAATTCTGATTTATTCATTTTTTTAAGCCCTTATTTTTACCATTGAAATTCACTTTAGAATTGGATCTTAAAACAAGATCCAACAAAAAGCAAACTATTAGATTAATTTATTTTCCCACTTTTCTATAACTGGGTTAACTGCTAACAAGATCTGATCAGTGTATTCATTTACACTATGGTCACAGATTAGATCATAACCATCATTGCCATATACTAGAAAGAAAGTAGCAAATGTTTTAAATTTTCCTGCTGTTTGTTCGCTTGGCTTGCGAGCGTAAACCCAGCATTCATCAACAGAAAGAGCATGGTCTAAAGCTTGTTTTGCTGTCAAATTGTTATATTTTTCTTCACCGTCGTATACTGCGACGATATAACCTAAATCTAAAACGGATTTAATTAATGCTTTAGTTATCGACTTTTCTGCTGCAATCCTAGTTTGTAAATTCATTTTTAAGCCCTTTTTTTAACGTGGGGCGCGATATACGCCCCGACAAAATTAATCCTAATTCATACGCTCAAAACTTGCAAGCGTATTTTTAAAAATTCCAAGCGATAATCCCACGTTCTAAGCAAAGTTTTCTTGCTTGCACTTTACCTGTAACACTATGTTTTATGATTACATTGCGCCCCGTTGGATCATCAGCAACAATCAAAACTTTAGCCGTTTTAAATTCTGGGAGTAGTTTGCAACGGGTAGAATTGAAAAGCCCCGTTAAAACGGGGCTGATTGTGTTTAATTGGCTATTTTGTTCCGTTGTGGGCTTTATCTAAAGCCCGTCCTAAGTTAATTACTGTTTTAACACTGCCAGCAAGATCCAAACATTCCAGCGGGTAGTTTCTACTATAGCTGATATGTTCGGCTAGTCTATCCGTTGTTAGATAATCATTTTCCCACTGATGATAGGTAAATTCAATAAGATCAGCAATTGACAATTGCAAATTGTTTGCCTGCAATAATTGGTATAGTTGTTCTTGTTTCTGTTGGCTTGCTGTTTTCATTTGCTTGCGTCCTCAAAAAAATAATAATCCGCGCCAAAATCATACCATACATTGATCTTTTGTTTTGTATAAACTTTAAACAATCGAGAATGTAAAGGCTTATCGTGTTCTTTTGATTCTTCATCAGAATTGCTAACAATAAATAAAACCGTATTTTCTATATCTTTATTACTAGCCCAACCCTGTAAATGATGATCGAATAATTTCATTCTGCCAGCCCTCGCAAAAATTGCTTATTTAATCGACCTTGTGTTTTTTGATCTTGCTTGATTGCTTTGCTTTTATTCCTTTGATCAATTGCTTGATCTGGATTGTATTTATAAGACTTTGCCATGATGTTAAATCTCGAATTTATCTAAACTGTGAGCGATAATATAACCGTCGCGGATATTTTGATCAATCAATTCTAAATGTTGATCTAATGAAAAATCCAGATCATAAGGTAACAACCAAAAATTGCCAGATCCAACTATTTGACCATCAAAAAAACAATGTAGATCATTAAAGTCCCCGCTAAATTCTAGCCCTTTTTCCGTTGCTTGAATTTCAACAGTTAAAAATTCACCGTTGAATAATTCATATTCCAGAACAGGAATGATCCCACGTTCCAACATCTCTTTAAATTGCACTTGAATAGTATTCATAAAAACACCTTTAAAATTAATTTGATATTTTGCGCCCCGTTTAATTTTGGGGCGCTTGTTTTGTTGTTTTAGAAATTAATGATCAACAATTTACTGTGACTGATTTTTAAAATCTCACCGTCATGATATAGATCGCGCCCCATTGATTCATAATCTATATAATTAGATAAAAAACTATCCTCAACTTTTAATCCGCAATCCTCGCAATATTGTATTGCGTAGTCCGTCAAATCACCATCAAAAATATAACAGTCATCCAGTTTGTCGATTGCATCCTGTACGGTTTTGCAGTAGTGATTATCTAGTAATAGTTCTATAATTTCCTTTTGATCATCATCTAAAAGATCATAAGATTGTATTGCTTCAATATCTAATGATGATTCACTATACAAGCTACTCGGAAAGCCTTCATAATCTGTGAACATCAACTCATGATCATTGAAGCAACTTGGATCAACCTCGTTAAAATTCTCAATTAATTGATCTTCATCATAGTCACAAACGTCCAACCAAAAACCATGCTTATTCGATTTAAACTGTAAACCGTTATTGTAAATAGAATAAGTTGTTACAAAAATTCTAGCTGTCATATTTTCCACCTTATTTTGAATTATCAATAATTAATTGTTGGCCACGTTGCATTATTTCTAATTTTTGATCTTCGGTTAATCCTAGCATTTTTTGAATTTCTAAAGGGCTGTTGTAATTTTCAGAAATATGATCGACCATTAGTGTATAACCGTTAGCTATGCCTTGCGAGTTAAAATAAATTTTATACACGATAGGGTATAACGGATGAAAAGAAAATTTATACATATTTTCCACCTATTTAATCAAAACTTGCTGAATTATTTCAGCTATTTATTACACTGTCAACTTATTTATAAATATTTTTACGGCAAATTTTTTGGCCGTTTTCATACCATAGCTGGGCGTTATAATCAACTGCAAACGCTCGAATTTTTACACTGTCAGTAAAAAAGCCCCGATTGATTGATTTAGATACAAAAAAATCTATGTTTGAATTCCTTGTTTGCAAATTTTGCGATTCTGCAAAGCTTGTTAATTCTGCGAGAATAACACTAGGGCAAAGCCCCGCATTTAGACCAGCTTGGATCAATTGTTTCAATTGTTAGCCTCCGATTGTTTTAGTTCAAATACTTTGATCAGATTGCACTTAGCAAGATCCCATAATACAGGATCTTTTTGTTGTAAAGCTAATTTTGCGAGGGCTTGCGCTTGCTGGATATAGTAATTCATTTTTACCTGCCATAATTTTATAATAGGCTTTTAAAATTAGCCCCGACTATATCAGCAAGGGCTTTAAATTGTCAACTGTTAAAATTTAATATCTACTAAGTATTGGCTATCGCATTCGTTATTTTCTAAAACTTCTGCCAAAAATTCAAAAGCTTGTAAAAGTGGTAAAAATAAATCTCTTTTATTTAGCCAATAATTTTTTAACTGAATTCTACCGTTACATTGTAGACCATATTTTATCCGACCATCAGAATCATAGCCGCTTTCGAAGTCATGTTGTAAAATTTTACCGTCAATTACCCAAAAAGCTGTCCCCATACCAGATACAAGCTCAAGTTTTCTTTTTGGAAATCTTTCTAACCACTCAATACCAGCGTTATAAAAAACAGCTTGAATATTATCGGACAAAATTTTTTCTAAATTTTCCCGTTGCTTTTCGATCTTTAACTTTACTACCTCAATTTGTGAATTTTTCATCTTTTCACCTATCAAATTTTTGGCGCTAATTTTGCGCCCCGTTAAAAACTCAGCTAAATATACACGACACAAAACAAAAAACAAGATTATTTTGCAAGATAATCAATTATTTTTATACGCTTATTTGCCTTATATAGCATCATGCGCGATTATCAGATAATTTTTAGATTGTCAACTGTCCAGAAAGGATAAAATAAAATAAATATTTTTGTAGTTTTGGCTTGCGCTTCTCTTTTATTCGTGCAACAATAGCTATACGTTATGGCAACTGATACGGTTGGAGGCAAACACCGCCCCTGCGCGATTGAAAATAATGAATAATTATTCATATGCAATATTCATGCCACAAATAAAATTTACAAATTTGCAACACAAAATAAATTGTTAATTATTTGCTAAATCTGGTTAACAAAAATTCAACGTGGGGTGTAGTTGTGCGGAATTCTACGAGGATGGTTGTGGGATTTTGTATAAATTTCTGTATATTTTTGGCTATGCCTTGCTGAAATGAAAAACCCATCGTGACCAGATTTTTATGCGAATTTTTCTATGCTTCACTCAAATGGTTTTTACATCGTTACCAAATTTCTATATAAAAATGACTATGCTTCAATAAAACGGCAAACCTATCGTTACCATATCAATTTAAACATCATAGGAAGCCCATAAACAAGATATAATATGTAAAGGAATATGATGGTATTACTATAAAATAAAGCCCCATAGAATGAGTCTACAGGGCTTATAATTGATTAACCTACTTGTACCACTTGCCATTGTAATTCAAAAATCTCAACTGGTTCTAAGAATACTTTAGTTCCAGTGGCACGTAGTACAGCTTTGTCTACAGTTTCAGCACGTTTTTTATTGTGCTTATCTAAAGCATTGGCAACGTCACCTGTGATAAGTACTTGTTGAATTGTCTTATCATTGTCATGTTCTGTTACCACTTGATCTTCATACACAATCTTTTCAGCACCTTTCAGATTAGTGTCATTGTCAATCAATGTTAATGCTACTTTACGAATACCCATTTTTGTTTCTCCTGTGTTGTTTAATTTAATTGTGCAATTTACATTACTTACTGGTACATTTGGTGTCACCTCAACTCTTAATGTATCACTCGGCACTGGTGGCATGTAATCACTAATATTGTTGTTTGTAACACGTTCACTTAGTTTAGCCATTCTACCTCCTAATCGTAATCTTTATTATCAATACGTTCACGTAACAATACCAGATCCTCTAATAGTTCCAGATGTTCCGTTGGATTATTCTGAAGTACTTTCTCTACTTTGTCAAGAACTTCATTAGCTAAATCAACAAAACATTTCTTATCTTTAGTAATCAATTCTACATCTTTAATGGCTTCTTTATAATAACCACTACGAGTGATAGAATTATAGATAACTGGATCAGTTACTAAAACACACTTATTACCTAACTCTACACTATCTTGATATTCACAAGAATCATTATATACTACAACATTACCATGTTCTTTCAGGTAATCTTTTGCAATAGCATCATTCACTTCCATTGGTAAGCGTACAGCGTTATCCCAATGATATTGACAATTACGTACATCCAATGTTGCTGCTAAGATAGATTCTTTAATAAAATCATGGTCATTAGTTGCAACAATTAACTTAGCTGTTAACTCTTGTAAATCCCATTGAGACACAAGATTACGGTCTTGGCATAACTTTACATATTCTGGTTTAAAATTGTATGAGTAACTAAAACTAGCATTACGACATACATATAAATCACCAACAAAAATCTCACCGACTTCATTATCTACAGTGGCAATGACATCACCATACTTTGTTGAATATAGAACTTCACGATCTTGGAACAATAATGTTCTTAGTTTAATTTCATCAATGGTATCTGTATCTAAACCTCGGATTACCACTGTAAAATTTGTATCTGGACTATGTTTTGGTTGTTCAATAATCACCATTACATCATCATTGAATAACTCTGACCGTTCCCAAACAGGTTTCCAAGTAACATCATTATTGTGGATCTCAATATCAATACCTAAATCAATTAATACAACCATTGACTGAAGCGAACCAACACCGAAGCGTCCACGTTTAGTAGGATCATTACGTTTATCAGATTTACCCATCATCAGTAATTTATTACTAACTTTAATGTTTTTATTTGTTAACTCAATAAAATCATCACCAATAGTATAATCCCGTTCACCGTCTGAGTCTAACCAATTCTGAACAAATTCAGAAATAGCTTTTGATGCTGTCCAGTGGTCGAAGCATGTTCGAGCAAAGTTAGTTACGTATTTAATCACTTGATTTCTCCTTAGTATACCTACCATAACAATTATAAAACAATGTTTGAATAATGCTATCAGCTTTCTTTTTATCTTCTTTCATTGTTTCAATAACAGCACAATTTTTATCAATCCATATCTCACCAATTACGGGGTGTTGATATTTAATTGTGTTCTTGTGGTTCATACCATCTGTTCCTCATTAACAATAGCATTGTACCTAGTTAACTGTTTACGTCTTACTTCTTCATCGTGTGCAGTTAGTAATACTTGGATGTCTTTATCATTTCGTAATGCACTCATTCTACGGGAATACAGTTCATCACTATCACCTTGCATACCTAAATTGACTAATTCACAGACGGTTTTATCTGGATTATCTTTCATCAATTGAATTAAGTTCATCATTGTTTCTCCTGTGGGTCAACTAAAATAACCTAAATCATATAGATGGTTGGTGTAATCTAAATAAATACTTTTAGGTGATCCATACTTTAATTCAAGTAGCTTAATTATATCATCAACAACCTGCTTTTTCTTTTCTGCTGCGACTTTACGTTTTTCTTCCATGTCAGCAATTACTTTATCAAATGACTCTTGCATCAAATCCTGAAAAGCTGGCGACATTGCAGCAAACTCTCTTTTTGCCATTTCAATTTCATCAACACTTACATTATTCAGTATTCTTTGATCTACTGATGTCAGTCTTTCCTCGATAGCGTCAACACATTCCATTGCCTTCTTTACCAGATAGCTCGTATCTGCTGGCTTGTAGCGCTGGTCGATGATTTTGAAACTGTGTGCGCTACTAATTGCGGTAGTGCTAACTGTGTTTGAAAACCAGAATGAATTAATTTTGTTTTTAACTACCACTATAAGATCACTTGGTAAATCAGGCTTCTTACCGTTAACTAGGTATTCAACACCCCAACGAAATCCGTTAATGTAGCCTAAAATAGTAGCATGATTTTCAAATTCTGATTTATAGAATCTTTCATTTGAATAGTGAAACCAATTATCACCAGAATGATATACGGGAATACTTTCATCCTTGTTCATCTGTGAAGGTGTTGGGTAGACACCACTATATTTGATTACTAATTTAGTTAATTTATCTGTTCTGTTCATTTGTTTTCTCCTATTTGTTTTTCAGCCCATTTCCAGCCATCATCCCAACATTTCATAAAAGCCCTAGACCAAGTTAATTTACCTGAATCTTTTCGTTTATCTTTGTATGGGTTTTCTATTTGTGATTTACCTTCACAATAGGCTTCATAGCCCTTTTTGAAAGCCCCGCGCATAGCGGGGTTCCAGTTATCATAACCATAAGGTTTAATCATTGTCATCACAAGCGCTCTTTAATTCGGTTGATTGCTCTCACTACGGAAATCGGAGCTGACTTTGGATTAACCGCAAGGTATTCACTACCGTTTTCCATGAGGTCTAACATGAAAGATTTAGCTAATTCTTTGTTATTTCTAACTAATTCTGAAAGAAATGAATCTACATTATACACCCCATCACCTTTGGTGTTATGACGAATATGCATCATTTCTTTGAATAAATCTGCATGTTTCATTTGGTTTCTCCTAATTTGTTTCGATGTATGGAATAATACAGATATTTATACCCAATGTCAACAACTATTTTAATAACTCATATCACCAATGCGATCTGAATAAGTAGCACCCTTACGTTTAGCATCAATTAAGATAATACGCTTCTTGTTCTTACCGTACCACCGTTTGAATTCGGATTGTTCCACATATTTGTTAGGGAAGTCCCATGTCTGTTTAGATGTTTGCTTATGTGCTAAATCACTCAATGATGTTAATATATCATCAGGAATTTCAAAAGTGTTATTATCCCTACACCATTCCATCTTTAAACAATCTAATTTGAATTCTACAGATTCTTTAACTAAGGTATCTTCAATAAAATTAGGGCTAATATCCATCCAATCAGCTACAAAACCATTCCATAAATAAATATCTGGATTACCTTCAATGTTCTGTAGCAATTCAATTAGTTTATTCTTTTTCATACTTGTCTCCAACCATAACGTCTATCTCTAGGCATTCTTGTATTAACAAACAATTCAAATTTAGACATCATCACTTGAAAATAAAATGACACTAAATATACATCACCATTGTTATCCCTTGTTTCATTTTGTCCAGCCAATCTCAACGGAATACCCATCGACTCCACTTTATCAGCAAGTGAATTGTAAAATTGATTAACTAAATCACTGTCCTGTTGTGTCAACACTAATTGGTACTCCCCTAATTTCTATAATACAATTTTGTTTTTTGATTTTACACTGTAACATCTCTGCTTCCACTTCCATTAGATGTCTATACTGTTCTGCTGACGGTAATGTCAAATACATAAAAATAAATGACAATAACAACATATAATACGGTAAGTTTGCATCTTTACTACTCTTAGAGTATAGGATTACAGACAATACAGCAAACACAGTACAGATAACTAATATAAGTGTTTGCATGGTGTTATCCTTTAATCACTAAAATAACAGATTTCTCAAATGATTTCATATGACAATCCTTTTGTTTGTTGGCTTTACATTCAATAAGATACATCATTCTCTTAACCTTGTCAAATGATTTCACCATCTCTGTTGTTGTTTCTTTTGTCACAACACTGAATGATAATAACATACCCACTAATGTAATAATTGTTTTCATTAGATAACTCCTAAATGTAGCATATCATAATAATCGTCACAAAGTTGATAACAAATCGTATTGATTCTATCAACTTTGTTATTAGAGAAATAGTAAAAGTCCATATCTGTTTGGTAGATTGGGGCTAAGAAATCCTCTGGTAATATATTCCATAGAGCTTGACCATACCGTAACGGACTACGTGGATCTGAGTTGTGTACTTTATTCCAAGCTAGTTGAGAATATTCTAAGAATTCTGAAATTAGCATTTTAATATTCCTTCATTCCAGTAGTTTTCTAATTCGTCCAAAACTGATTGAAATACAACTACATCTGATGGGTGAGTGTACGTCATTACGTGGTTTAATTCATTTCTACTAATGAAACCATCTAACCACCTCTCAGTGTACTCCACATACATAACGCATTTTTGCAAAATAAGCCTAGCAATTATTTGGTCTTTTTGAGTATTGATACATAAAGGTTCCAGTGTTGTTTCTGTCATGGTTTATTCTCCTAATCGTTCAGCAATACGCTGTCTGTTAATTTCTAATGCTTGTTGTGTGACAGTATATCCACCTAAAAACTTCGTGTCAATACCTTCAACCAAATCTTTTCGTGGTACTTGTTGAATTTTATATCCACGTTTACGCCACTCGTCACATAAAGCTTCGTACCGATTAGCAAGCCATTCCAGTTTATCTGCAAAATGAGTCATGTGTCCTGTACCAAGTGTATACACTGTTGGTTGTTTCTTTATACGTTTGAAATTGTAATAGTTAACACCTTGGGATTTGTAACCTTTTACCATTGTGAATATTCTAGGTAACTCACGTATTTCTGCCAGTAAATGTTGGCGGGTTAATTCTTGTGGTTCGATTACGTTAATACGTGTCATATTTACCTCAAACTTTAGATAATAGATATTCGATTTCTGTTTTTAAATCATATGGAACAACAGACATTCTCATACGCATGTTGTAGGCATACACCCATTCAACAATACCGTTGTTAATTTCTACAATAACCTGTTCACCTTTATACAAGAATTTCATACATTACCTCCAATCAAAGTTACACGTAATATAGCAGAGTCTTTACGTGATTGCAAGAAATTTTGCATAGCTTCAAATGCTTCTTTAGCTGTATCATAATGACCAACTTCACCAAATACAAAAGCAGCTAAACAATTCTTTTTGTGTACATAATATGCACCACGTTTGCCTTCACTCAAAATATTACGGTCATCTTCAGTTTGAATAATCTTAAATGACATCATACATAAATCCCCTTCATAATATCTATTTAAACACTGTCAGGCTTCCTACAAGGTACTTATCTACCTAAAGACATCCTAACGTATTGCTATCAAGTTTCATTAGCTATAGACAATTCCAGTAGCTTTAAATACAGAGATAATTCTGTATGGTATTCTCTCCGTACACGTTCTAATTCAAGATTACGACCACCACCTGTACTTTCCTCATAGTCGTAAATGTCGTTGTTAATCCTTTCGATTTGTAAATGGATGTAATCTATTGTTTTCTGGATTTCTAATGTGTTCATATTTGTCTCTTATTTTGTTAAAATTTCAGTTACATCTCTTACAGTCATCGACGTACATAAGGTTAAATCAACATCGCCTCTAACTAAATTACCGTTCTCATACATCACAATAATTATACCATTCCTATGAAATTCATATTTACCGTTAAGTTCAAGTACTGTCCAACCATTAGCAATAGCCAAATTAGGTAGTTGTTTACGTCGCATTTTAAGCTCCTTGTTTATCTGATGTCAAGCATCTTACATACACACAAAATAGATGTCAACAATTATTTGTAGTTATTTATATGATTATTTTTGTTGACATGAGGTATGTAGATGTGTATATTGGTGGCTGTTGAAACAACTGAGGGGATAAACATGAAACATTTAATTACAACACTAATTGCTCTAACTGTAATGGCTTGCTCTAAGCAACCAGATTTACCAGAATCAAAAGTAATCTCTATTCGACAAGAGCGTTATGAGATTGTACACGTAGACCAACCTAAGCATTTTTGGGTTAATTTGAAACATATTGAAACAGGGGTTGTGTTTGAACGTACTGCTCGTAGAAAACATTGCAATCGTTGGAGAGAATTTCCAGTTGGTACTGTGATTTATGTACGAACTATCCGTTATGAAAATAACACTTTTGCTGTTGATTCGGATGATGCTAAGAATGTAATTTGTGGATAAGGATAACAAGATGAAGTATGTATTAGTGATGGTATTTGTTGCTGGTAGTGATCGTAATGTTGAAACATTAGTTGTTGATTTTGACACTAAAACCCAATGTAATGTTGTATTAGATAAAGTCAGATCATCACTTAACAGTAATGCTGTAATTTTGTCATCTGGTTGTTATAAGAAATAGAGATTTATGGTCTAAACTAGTGGAGGTGGTGCAATGAGTAATTTAATTATTAATGTAAAATTGTTAGCTGGTACACATATTAGACAAGCTATTGCTGAAGCTAAAGACCTTGCAGAACGTATGGATTTGGCTTATGTTGTATTTGATTTTAATTCTGTTAAGATGAGTGTTAGTCGTAGAGCCGATGTTAACGAGCTTGCTGAAGAATACAAATATGCGCTCCATCGAGAATGTAAGCACGTTGTAGGTTAATTATGTTTGCACTTAAATTAACTGAATACAGATTAAGACCAGACGGTAGCATATTTCCTAGAGACTATGTTTATCATGTTGCTAATTTAGTTGACATAGAAGCTAAATTACAACAACATGAACGAAATAGTGTTGTTTATGGTATAGCTTATAGTGTTCATCAATTGGATGAAAATCAGGTAATTGTCGGTCATGTGCCGTATAGTAGGTATAAATAGGAGAATATTATGGGAACAACATTTAAAGTAGAGTGGCCTTATGCTAGTTGTTGGATGAAACGTAGTTTTGACACTAGCACAGAGTACGACAAGGCTTCATTTGAGTCAGTTATGAATGAGGTGTTAGCTTTGTCTAAGATTTACGATGTGATTATTGACAATGGTGTTATTACTTTTGTTGATAAGGAATAAATATTTCACATAGAGGGGTTGACATATTGGATAAATGTGTTAATCTCCTTTATATTCGATATGGAACGGCAGCAATGAACGGCAGCGTATCGTCTTATTTAAGTAGCTACTGCGGGTATGGTGTTTAGCTACATCCCTCACTGAAAGAACAAAGGGAACACTGACGGCTTTATGAAGCTGCGCGAAATGCGATTTGTTCAACTGTATAGAGTCATAAATCTTATACAGCTTGCTCCAACTAATGTTGGCTGGATCGTCGTCTGAAAAGAAGAAGATTTTGAAAGCAAGATAAGGTTCTCAACCGAGCCATCATGCAGGTGTTTGCAGCAGTGCAGACTAGTGGAATTTCCATGAATCCTGTTTGGGTTTGGTAGGGATTTCTTTATCTTGCTTTTCTGGATGTGAACTGAAAGAAGAATACTAACTGAATTAATTAATAATTATTATAATATATATATATATAGGAGAATATATGAACAATGAATGGAGAGTTTATTTTGTCAGAATAGGTAAGAATAATAAATCACCAGTTAAAATAGGATTTACATCAAACATATCTCAAAGATTAGTGGATCTTCAGTGTGGTAATCACGAGGAAATTAATTGCTTATTGGCACTAGTTTGCGAGAGTGAGAAGCAGGCTAGAGATTTGGAGTCATATTTTCATTGGAAATTAAAACACTGCCATGTCAGAGGAGAATGGTTTGATATAAACAACGTAAGTATTCCTAAAATACTGGATGAATTTAACAATAAAAAGAAAAGCAAATACGAAACTTCAATAAAGAAAGACAAATATAACTGTCCATTTAAACGTATAATTCAACTAGAAAAGCAATTAGTTGAGTATGAATACAGAATTGGAGTATTAGAGTGTATGTTGTATGATAAATAACCCTTGACAACAACTCAATATTCTTTATATATTACCAATATCAAACATAAATAGGAGAAACCAAATGAACAATGTTAAATATGTAGTTGTAATTATTGAAGATGCAACAGGTGAATTTATTCATACGATTTGTGGTGGTAAAGGTGTAGACAAGAATAAAGCTGAACGTATCATGGCTGGTGCTAATATCAACCTTAATCATTATAGATATTCAGTACGTATGATTCCTTGTGTTTGAGGTACTGTATGACCATCAAATTAGGAATTGACCTATCAACACCAGTTTTACCTTATTTTGAAGCTTGGCACGATGCTCATCTTAAAGAAGCTGGTAATAAGTTATTCGGTTGGGAGAGTGTCTGGATTGAGGGGGGCAACAAAGTATACATGAAAACTAAATCAAAACAACCAAGATATGTTAGAGTGGTGATTAAATGAATATAACCAGCCTTTGTGCTGGTTTTTTATTGTCTAAAAACAAGTAGACAGAAATACTATAATAGTGTATGATGTGCGCCTACTTATTTTAATAGGAGAAATTATGGACATGCGTAGTAGAAGTCCTAACCACGAGGATATATTTATAGAGGTATATTTAAATGACTGGAATAGATTGGTGAGAACTGACAACTTAGTACAGTTTCAACCACTTTTAGTAAAAGAAGCTATTGATTACCTCAATCAAGCTTTACATACGCTATTAAACACACCAAATCATCCAGAGAACAAAATTAGTGCAGCTAAACGAGTCGATACAGCTAAATCTATACTCACTCGATTGGTGGACGATATGAATGCGTTGAAAAAGCAAAATAACAGTTGACATTAGTTTTAAATTCAAGTAGTATGTCTTACATCGAAACAAATAGGGGATTGTGATGAAATTAATTGATGAGAAAATGGTGAGTTATTTTGGTATCATGTTGGTAGTAGATAGAAGTACAAAATACTTAGTAACTACGGAGAGTGGCAATGTGATTGCTTCAGTTCAGAAACCAGAACTTGATCCAGATGTCGGTTGGTTATATGATTGGGACTCTCATTGCGTCTGCATTGCTTCGGTAGACCTTGAAGGTATGGATTGGAAAGATACTTTGATGGAGATTGAATGATGAAATACTCAGAACAGTTGCAAATCAGATTACGTCATGTTATCATCAATACGTGCAATACAACTGGATGTAAGAATTGTGATTTGAAATGGGATGATGGAGAACAAGAATGTTGTAGTGCTACAGATTTACAGAATCGTATAGATGAAGCAGAGCGTCAAGAAGAACAAGAAAATAAGTAAGCAATACCCTAACCTACCTCAACGGTAGATAACGTCTTGTAGGTTGATTTAGAAGTGTTATATTTGAATTTTAAATAGGAGAGAATAGTTATGTCGAATTACAAAGCAATTATTGCAAAGATTGATCGTGTTACACCAATTCCAAATGCGGATCGTATTCATTTAGCTACAGTACTTGGTGAATCTGTGATTGTTAGTAAAGAGTGGGAAGTAGGTAAGGTTGGTGTGTTGTTTGTTGCAGGTACACAATTATCGGAAACATTCGCGTCAAATAATAATTTATTTCGTGATTCTGAAAAGAACGTAGATAAAGAAAAGAAAGGTTTCTTTGAAAATAGTCGTCGTGTTCGCGCACAACCAATGTTAGGTGTAAAATCGGAAGCATTCTTTGCTGATCTAAATAGTTTAGCATTTGCTGGTGATGTAACTACATTGAAGGTTGGTGATAGTTTTGAAGAATTTAACGGTGTCAAAATTTGTAATAAGTTCTTAAATGAAAAGACATTGAAAGCTATCGCAAATGCTAGTAAAAAAGCTATGAAGAAAGCCACTACACCATTATTCTTTGAGCATATTGAAACTTGCCAATTTAAACAAGGTATTCATGCGATTCAGAAAGGTGATTTGATTAGTATTCAAGCTAAAGTACATGGTACTAGTCAACGTGTAGCTAAAACAGTAGTGATGAATGATCTACCTACATGGAAAGAAAAAGTGAATACATTCGTTAAGAAGTTTGGCTTGAATCCATTGTTTGCTGAATCACGTATTGATTATGTTGTAGGTACTCGTCGTGTCGTGTTAGATGGTGCTGATAAAATTGGATTTCATGGTAGTGAACAATACAGATATGACATCCTTGAACAATTAAAACCTTACTTAACCACAGGCATGACTTTATATCTGGAAGTGGCTGGTTATGCAAATGGTAAACCTATTATGTCAACACATAATACTAAATCTTTAAAAAATAAAGAACTTAGTAAGAAATATGGTGAGGTAATCACATATAAATATGGTTGTAAAGAACATCAGAATCGTGTTCATGTGTACCGTATTACCATTACACAAGAAGATGGAACATCTATTGACTTTACTCAGAAACAGTTGGTTGATTGGTGTAGTGCTCGTGGTATTTTACCAGCGCTGGACGTTGTAGAACCGTTTATTTTTGACGGTGATTACGATGCTTTGGCTGCTAAAGTGGAAGCTTTAACTGAGCGTCCAGAAGTGTTAGGTGAAGATTTTATTGATCCTACACATTTATCAGAAGGTGTGATTATTCGTGTTGATCGTGGAACACTTACACCATTATTCTTGAAGTCTAAAAACTTCTACTTTAAGTGTTTGGAAGGTATTGCTCAGGAACAAGAAGTAGATTTGGAAGATGCTAGTTAAAGTAGTTGACAACAAAAGCCCTGTCTGTTAAGATGGGGCTTCTTTATTTGGATAGGAGAATAAAAATGAAAGGTATTGTATGTGTAGGAATTTCGGCATCAGGTAAGTCAACATTCGCTAAAGATATGGAATCACAAGGATATATGGATATTAATCGTGATAATATTCGTTTTGACCATTTCTGTAATGGTGTTCGTGATTGGAGTTTGTATAAATTTAATAAAGAACGTGAGAATTATGTAACACAAGTTCAAGAGCGTATGGCTGATGGTGCAAGCGTAATGGGAATTAACGTAATCATCTCTGATACTAATATCAACGATAGGACACGTAATTTCTGGATTCATCGTTTAACTAATTTAGGTTATGATGTTGAAGTTAAATATTTTGATATTGATTTAATGGAAGCATTACAACGTGACGCTAAACGTCCTAATGGTGTTGGTTATAAAGTGATTACAGACCAGTATGCACGATATATGAAATTACGTCATGGTAATAACTACCACACCCATGACAATGGACGTAAGACTTGTATTATCTGTGACATCGACGGGTCGATAGCGGATATGACAGATGTGCGTACAGCATTTGAATGGGATAAAGTTCATCTGGATAAACCAAGACAGCATGTTATTGATATGGTAACTAATTACCGTTTTGATTCAGGTAATGATGTAATTTTTATGTCTGGTCGTGATGCTGTTTGTCAAGAAGCTACTCGTCAGTGGTTAATTGATAATGTTGGTGAATGGACACAAGATTGTTTATTGTTGATGCGATCTGAAAAAGACCAACGAAAAGATACAATCATTAAGAAAGAATTGTTTGACAAATATGTTCGGAACAATTACAATGTCGAATATGTTGTAGATGATCGCAAGTCAGTACTTCGTATGTGGGCTTATGAATTAGGTTTAACTACTGTTGATGTTGGATTACCTCATAACGAATTTTAAATAGGAGAGATAATTATGGAAATTAACGTAAAGCATGTTTGGTGCATGGATTGGGAAGGTTTATATTTCAATGATGAACTTGTATCTGAAGGTCATAGTTTTAGTGCAGCATTAGTACTGCAAATGTTGGTTGGTAAGACTGTATTGTCATACAAATTACTAGCTATGGACGAAGAATGGATGGAAGATGTAGTTAATCTGCCGCATGATTTCAAATATGTGATGTTAGTCGGAACAGGAGAATAATTATGGCATACACAATAAACAAACTAGACCCTTTTGGTAATCCACCAATACCAACAGTAAATAAAGTAGAAGTTCAATTAGCTAAAATGCAATTGAACGATTTAATTCAAACATATGAAACATCTCGTAAAGTATTAACTGATTTGTTAGATTTAGAATCTGTTGCCAGTGCTAAAACACCAGAGACTTTAATGGCTCAGTTATTATTATTAGCTAAAGTGTTAAAAGCTGAAAATCAATTACGGGAACAATTTATCAGTGATTTAAAGAAATTAGGAGAGTAAAATGTTATTAGCATTTATTGTTTATTTAGTAGCAACACTTGGAGCTATCAAAGCTTTCGTTACATCTTATGTTGCGTTGGTGCTGGCGTTGTTTATTGTGTGTTATTTGATTAGTAAATTCCAATTAGTTAAAGTGTGGGAAAGTTATAAAAATACTTACGTAGCTAAAGCTACTTGGGCTAATGTAAAAGAGAAAAAGTTATATAAACTACAAAAACCATTGTTAAATTTTAATGTTGGTGATGAAGTTTACATTAACAAATACTCAGATTATGGTTATATCTCTAAGTATGATACATCTTGTACTGATTCAGATAAGCGTATACTTGCTGGTACATTTCTCGATTCTATTGAAGATTTAACAATTACAGATATTACACATAAGCAAACCACCGTTGATGTTAATATTAACAAACTGAAATGGTTGGCTATTGCAATGTTATCATTACATCTGCTATTACCAA
>JACCDH011010905.1_pt1 | contig 22441 bp, 25 predicted proteins | sample 7442481 | NCBI WGS metagenome assembly JACCDH01 (sample SAMN15323433, study PRJNA562643) | freshwater metagenome | isolation source: river surface water | place: USA:Blue River Watershed | collected 2017-08-15
CCGCCAGGAAGTGCTCGAACACATGATCCCAGTACTCGGCCGCGAAATTGGCCGTGTGCAGGCGGATGCCGAGGGTGTCGCAGACGGCCTGGGCATCGGCCAGATCGGCCTTGGCCGTGCAGTACTCCGTGTCGTCGTCCTCGTCCCAGTTCTTCATGAACAGCCCTTCGACCTGATAGCCCTGTTCCAGCAGCAGCAGGGCGGCCACCGACGAGTCGACGCCCCCGGACATGCCCACCATCACGCGGGTGGCGGCGGGTGCTTTGTCTACAGGGCTGGAGGAAGGCATGGTCAAGGTATCGTTGTCCTGGCGAAGAAGGGTGGCGTCGGGTTCAGGCAAGGCTGGTGATCAGCGTCAGCGGGTGACGCTTGCCGGCCAGATAATCGTCGATCACGCGCAACACGATCTGGCTGCGCAGCTGTTGGCGACGTGCCTCGAGGTCGGCCCGGCTCAGCCAGAGGGCGCGCAGCACGCCCGTGTCCAGGGCGCGATCGGCGTGGTGCAGCACGGGTTCGGCCACGAAGCAGGTGCGGATATAGCAGGTGCCATCGGCCGTGGTGTAGTGGTAGAGCCCCAGCAGGTCGGTCACTCGCACGTCCCAGGCGGTCTCTTCCAGCGTCTCGCGCAAGGCACCTTCCTGCAGGGTTTCGCCTGCTTCCAGATGACCTGCGGGCTGGTTGTAGAGAATCCGGCCGTCGACCATTTCCTCGACAATCAGGAACAGCCCGTCGCGCTCGACGACGGTGGCGACAGTGGAGTGGGGGTGCCATTGGCTCATGGGAATGACGCTTTCCAGTGCTTTTTCGAAGGCGCCATGCTACCCGAAACGCAGCGCTTTTGCCTCCCGGAATCGGCCCGGCGAAGTGCTTCAGCTCGCCGGACAATCCGTGGATAATGGCGGCCTGATCAAATTCGAAGCGCAGGCAGACAACATGAGTGGATTGACGCATCTGGATGCACAGGGCCATGCCCGCATGGTGGACGTGGGGGGCAAGAGCGTGACATCGCGCGAGGCCACGGCCTCAGCCACTGTGCACATGTTGCCGCAGACGCTGGAACTGATCGTCGCCGGCGGTCACAAGAAAGGCGATGTGCTGGCGGTGGCCCGTATCGCCGGGATTCAGGCGGCGAAGAAGTGTGCCGATCTGATTCCACTCTGCCATCCCCTCATGCTGACTCGCGTCAGTGTGGATTTCACCATCGATGAGCCCGCCCACTGCATTCACATCGCCGCCACCTGTGCGCTTGATGGCAAGACCGGGGTCGAGATGGAAGCGCTGACGGCGGTGTCGGTGGCCGCCCTCACGATCTACGACATGTGCAAGGCAGTGGACAAGGGCATGCGCATCGATGACATCTGTCTACTCGAGAAAAAAGGCGGTAAATCAGGCCACTATGTCAAACAGTGAAAGTCATTTGGAAATCGTCTTGCCAACCAGGGGAGTGCCTGCACGATGCTGAACATCCAGTATTTCGCCAGTCTGCGGGAGACGCTCGGGCGCAGTACCGAGACTCTGGCGCTGCCGGTGGGTGTGGGCACGGTGGGCGCACTGGCCGCGCACCTCGCCACCAGCCGAGGCGAGCCATGGGAGATCCTGCAGGACACCACGCAGGTACTGGTGGCCGTGAATCAGACCATCGTCGATCGCAGTCATCCGCTGAGCGGCGCGGAAGAGCTTGCCTTCTTCCCGCCGATGACGGGGGGCTGAGCATGCTCAGTGTGCAGGAAGCCGATTTCGATGTGGCGGCGCTTTACGCGCAGTTGCGCAGCACTGCCGGCAATGCCGGCGCCATCGTGAGCTTCACGGGGCTGGTGCGCGAATTCTATGAAGGCAGCGAGGCGGGCCGGGAGCCGGCGGTGCAGCGGCTGGTGCTGGAACACTATCCGGGCATGACCGAGAAAGCCCTCCTGGCAATCGTCGACGAGGCGCGTGCGCGCTGGGACGTGCTGGCCTGGCAGGTCATTCATCGCGTGGGCCCGCTGGAGGCCGGCGATCAGATCGTCTATGTCGGCATCGCCAGCACGCATCGCGGGGATGCTTTCGCCGCGGCCGAATTCATCATGGACTATCTCAAGACCCGGGCGCCGTTCTGGAAGAAGCAGCACACGGCGGCCGGCGCTCACTGGATCGAAAGCCGCAGTGCCGACGAAACGGCCCGCGCGCGCTGGGAGAAACGCTGAGCGCCTTAAGGCTCAGCGCTCCTTGCCCGTCACCTCCAGCAGTCGCCATTCGCCCGGCTGCAAGTCCCCCAGGGTCCAGGGCCCGATCGCCACCCGCACCAGTCGCAACGTGGGCAGTCCGACGGCGGCCGTCATGCGCCGCACCTGGCGATTGCGACCTTCGAACAGGGTGAGTTCCAGCCAGGCAGTCGGGATGTGGCGACGCTCCCGGATCGGCGGATGGCGCGCCCACAGCACCGGCTCCTCGAGCGCCCGCACTCTGGCCGGGCGCGTCATGCCGTCGTTCAGCACCACGCCACTGCGCAGGCTCTCCAGTGCTTCGGTAGAGGGAGTTCCCTCGACCTGGGCCCAGTAGATCTTGCCCATCTTGTGCTGCGGATCGCTGATGCGCTGCTGCAGCCGACCGTCGTTGGTCAACAGGAGCAGGCCTTCCGAATCCCGGTCCAGGCGACCGGCGGGGTAAAAGCCTGGCAGGTCGATGCAGCTGGCGAGCGTGGCGCGGCCGCTGTCGTCGGTGAACTGGGACAGCATGTCGTAGGGTTTGTTGAGTAGGATCAGTTGAGCCATGCCACGCCTCTGCCACAGGGTTGAGGCGGCTATTCTAGCAAACCCTCTGCTGCTACAATGCCGCCACTTTCAGCTTGAGCATCAAGCTCTTAGAAAACTCTGCAGTGTTGAGATCTGTTCCGTATCCCGCCACTGAACACCTCTGGTGAAGTCTGTCCACGCAATCAAGGAAATGAAAATGACGAAAGCACCCACGATCATCTACACCATTACCGATGAAGCACCGGCACTGGCCACTTACTCGCTGCTGCCGATCGTGCAGACCTATGCGCGGGCCGCAGGCATCGATGTGATCACCAAGGATATCTCGCTCGCGGGCCGCATCATCGCCAATTTCCCTGACGCCCTGACCGCGGAGCAGCGCCAGAGCGATGCTCTTGCCGAACTGGGCGAGCTGGCCCAGACGCCGGAAGCCAACATCATCAAGCTGCCCAACATCAGTGCGTCCATCCCGCAGTTGCAGGCCGCCATCAAGGAATTGCAGGCCCATGGCTATGCCGTGCCGGATTACCCCGAAGATGCGAAAAGCGACGAGGAGAAAGCCATCAAGGCGCGTTATGCCAAGGTGCTGGGCAGTGCCGTGAACCCGGTGCTGCGCGAAGGCAACTCGGATCGCCGTGTGGCAGCTCCCGTGAAGGAATACGCCCGCAAGAACCCGCATTCCATGGGCAAGTGGTCGCCCGACTCGAAGTCCCATGTCGCCCACATGCAGGATGGCGACTTCTATTCCAGCGAGAAATCCGCCGTCATGGCGGCGGCTGACAGTGTGCGCATCGAGTTCGTCGGCAAGGACGGTGCCGTCAAGGTGCTGAAGGAGAAAACCGCGCTGCAGGCGGGCGAGATCATCGACGCCTCGGTCATGCGCTGTGCCGCGCTGCGCCGCTTCTTCGCGGAGCAGATCGCCGACGCGGCACGCACCGGCGTGCTGCTGTCCCTCCACCTGAAGGCCACCATGATGAAGGTCTCCGACCCGATCATGTTCGGCCACGCAGTGACCGTGTATTTCGAGGACGTATTCAACAAGCACGGCGCCGTGTTTGCGCAGTTGGGTGTGGATCCCGCCAATGGTCTGGGCGATGTCTACGAGAAGATCAAGAAACTGCCGGCGCCCCAGCGCGAGCAGATCGAGGCCGACATCCAGGCCGTCTACAAGACTCGGCCGGCGCTGGCGATGGTGGATTCCGACAAGGGCATCACCAATCTGCACGTCCCCAGTGACGTGATCGTCGATGCCTCCATGCCCGCCGCGATCCGCGCCTCCGGTCAGATGTGGGGTGCTGATGGCAAGCTGCACGACACCAAGGCCATGATTCCCGATCGCTGCTATGCCGGCGTCTATCAGGAGACCATCGACAACTGCAGGAAGCACGGCGCCTTCGATGTGGCGACCATGGGCAGCGTGTCCAATGTCGGCCTGATGGCGCAGAAGGCGGAGGAATACGGCTCGCACGACAAGACCTTCAAGGTGCCGGCCGATGGCAGCGTGCGTGTGGTCAACAGTGCGGGCGACGTGGTTTTTGAGCACGAAGTTGCCCAGGGCGACATCTGGCGCATGTGCCAGACTCGCGATCTGCCGGTGCAGGACTGGGTGAAGCTCGCCGTGGTGCGCGCCCGTGCCACGTCCACGCCCGCGGTCTTCTGGCTGGATGACAAACGCGCCCACGACGTGCAGCTCATCCGCAAGGTGCAGGCGTATCTGAAGAATCACAACACAGAGGGGCTGGACATTCGCATCATGTCACCGGTGGAGGCCGTGCGTTTCTCGCTCGAGCGCATCCGCGCTGGCAAGGACACGATTTCCGTGACTGGCAATGTGCTGCGTGACTATCTGACAGATCTGTTCCCCATTCTTGAGCTGGGCACCAGCGCGAAGATGCTCTCGATCGTGCCGCTGCTGGCTGGCGGTGGTCTGTTCGAGACCGGGGCGGGCGGCTCTGCGCCCAAGCATGTGCAGCAGTTCCTGGAAGAGGGGCATCTGCGCTGGGATTCTCTGGGTGAGTTCCTCGCGCTGGCCGTTTCCATCGAAGACCTGGCCATGAAGACCGGCAACAAGAAGGCTCAGGTGCTGGCGGACACCTTGAACAAGGCCACCGGACTGTTCCTGGACAACGACAAGTCACCCACGCGTCGTGTCGGCCATCTGGACAATCGCGGCAGTCATTTCTACCTCGCGCTGTACTGGGCTCAAGCCTTGGCCGCGCAAACGGACGACGTGCAATTGCAGGCGCATTTCGCGCCGCTGGCGCAGACACTGACGCAGAACGAAGCGCAGATCGTTGCGGAACTCAACGGGGTGCAGGGCAAGCCAGTCGACATCGGCGGGTATTATCAACCGGACAATCAGAAAGCCTCGCAGGCGATGCGGCCGAGTGCGATCTTCAACAAGGCTCTGGCCAGCCTGTAGTGGAGGGGAAGGGCTCCCTCATCATGCAAGTGGTGATGAGGGAGTGCGCGCTCAGGATGTCGGTTCGAATGCCGTTCAGAACAGCTCAGCTGGACCCGGCCTGGGTCGGGCTCTGCTCCGGACTGATCGGTCGAATATTGGCGGCGTGCAGGCCTTTCGGTCCTTCGATGGTCTCGAAGCTGACGGTCTGCCCGGCCTTGAGTGTCTTGTAACCATCCATTCCGATTGCGGAGTAGTGCGCGAACAGATCGTCCCCGCCATTGTCCGGAAGAATGAATCCAAAACCCTTTGCGTTGTTGAACCACTTCACTTGCCCAGTACTCATGGCAAAACTCCCGTGTAACGTTTTGTTGTTATTGTTTACCTAGGAAATCCACTAGCACGGTTCGTATATCGCAATGATTCTGGCTTGTCAATTGCGTGGCGGCGGCTCGTGCAGGGCATCGCCAGGCTGCCATGCACGCAAGCCCGCAGGCGCCGGGTCTTGTGTGAGGCCCCGCAGTCCAGCAATATTCAAGCGCTCAGACAGGAACAGAGAAAGAATGCGGATGAAGCAGATCGAGAGGCCGGCCCCGGCGTTCGGGCGGGAACTGGCAATGGCTGAATGGGATGGCAATGCAGGCGATGATCGTGACAGCGGCCTTGCAACCTCGACCGTTCGCCCCAAACTTGCACAACCACCCCTGTACAAGGTCGTGTTGTTCAACGATGACTACACGCCCATGGATTTCGTGGTCGATGTGTTGTGTTCCTTCTTCGCCATGAATGTCGAGAAGGCCACCCAGATCATGTTGAAGGTGCATACCGAGGGCAAGGCGGTGTGCGGGGTATTCAGCAAGGATGTTGCCGAAACCAAGGCGCAGCAGGTCAATGACTATTCGCGGGAGTGCGAGCACCCGCTGCTGTGCAATGTCGAAGTGGATCGCTAACCGGAAGACATCATCATGTTGAGCAAGGATCTTGAAGTCACGTTGAACAGTGCATTCGCCGGCGCGCGCAAGAAGCGCCACGAATACATGACCGTGGAGCATCTGTTGCTGGCGTTGCTGGACAACGAAGTCGCTGCCGATGTGTTGCTCGCCTGCGGCGCCAACATCCCCAGGCTGCGCAGCGAACTGAGTGAATTCGTGGATTCCACGACACCCTTGATTCCAGAGGCCGAGGCCGGCCGCGAGACCCAGCCGACCCTGGGCTTCCAGCGCGTGCTGCAGCGGGCCGTGTTTCATGTGCAGTCCTCTGGCAAGCGCGAAGTTTCCGGCGCGAACGTGCTGGTCGCCATCTTCAGCGAGCAGGAAAGCCATGCCGTCTTTCTGCTGCGCCAGCAGGACATCGCTCGCATCGACGTGGTGAACTACATCACCCACGGCACGTCAAAGGTGCCGGGCCACAATCCACAGTCCGAGTCGCCGCAGCAGCGTGAGGGGGAAGAGGAGGCGGCGGAGCGCACGGCCAGTGCGCTGGAAAGCTATGCCACCAACCTCAACGAACAAGCCCTGCAGGGCCGCATCGACCCGCTGATCGGTCGCGAGGAAGAGGTCACCCGTGTCATTCAGGTGTTGTCGCGCCGCCGCAAGAACAATCCGCTGCTGGTGGGCGAATCCGGTGTCGGCAAGACGGCCGTGATCGAAGGCCTGGCGCGCATGATCGTGGAGGACCAGGTGCCCGAGATTCTGCGCGACAACGTCATCTACTCGCTGGATCTTGGCTCCCTGCTCGCTGGTACCAAGTACCGCGGCGACTTCGAGAAACGCTTCAAGGCCCTGCTGGGCGAGTTGAAGAACAATCCCAAGGCGATCCTGTTCATCGACGAGATTCACACCATCATTGGCGCGGGTGCGGCGTCTGGTGGGGTGATGGATGCCTCGAACCTGCTCAAGCCGGTGCTCACTTCGGGTGACCTGCGCTGCGTGGGCTCCACCACCTATCAGGAATACCGCGGCATCTTCGAGAAGGATCGCGCGCTCTCGCGCCGCTTCCAGAAGATCGACGTCAACGAACCAGATGTGGAGACGACCTATCGCATCCTGAAGGGGCTCAAGTCCCGTTTCGAGGAACACCACGATCTGCGTTACAGCGACAATGCGCTGCGTGCCGCCTCTGAGCTGGCAGGGCGCTACATCAATGACCGCTTCATGCCGGACAAGGCCATTGACGTGATCGACGAAGCCGGGGCCTATCAACGCCTGCAGCCGGTCAGCAAACGCAAGAAGCTGATTCAGGCGCAGGATGTCGAAAAGGTGGTGGCGGCGATCGCCCGCATTCCGCCGAAACATGTGTCGACATCAGACACGGAATCCTTGCGCAATCTCGAGGAAAACCTGCGCATGGTGGTGTTCGGCCAGGATGAGGCCATCGAGAATCTGGCCTCGGCCATCAAGCTCTCGCGTGCGGGCCTGAACCATCCCGACAAGCCGATCGGGTCCTATCTGTTCTCCGGTCCGACGGGGGTGGGCAAGACCGAAGTGAGCCGTCAGCTCGCGAAGATCCTCGGCATCGAGCTGCTGCGCTTCGACATGTCGGAATACATGGAGCGGCATACAGTGTCACGCCTGATCGGTGCACCGCCAGGCTATGTGGGCTTCGATCAGGGCGGTCTGCTCACCGAGGCGGTGAACAAGGCACCGCATTGCGTGCTGCTGTTGGACGAGATCGAGAAGGCGCACCCGGATGTGTTCAATCTGCTGCTGCAGGTGATGGATCACGGCACCCTCACGGACAACAACGGGCGCAAGGCCGATTTCCGCAACGTGATCCTGATCATGACCACCAACGCCGGCGCGCAGGAAATGTCACGCGCCTCCATCGGCTTCAGTCAGCAGAATCACAGCAGCGACGGCATGGAGGCCATCAAGCGCATCTTCACGCCGGAGTTCCGCAATCGTCTGGACGCCATCGTGCAGTTCGGCCCGCTGAGTGTGGAGACCATCCGCACCGTGGTCGACAAGTTCCTGGTGGAGCTGCAGGTGCAGCTGGACGACAAGAAGGTGACGCTGCATGTGGACGATTCGGCGCGCGACTGGTTCGTGGAGCATGGCTACAGCGAGACCATGGGTGCACGCCCGATGGGTCGACTGATTCAGGACAAGCTCAAGAAGGCCCTGGCGGAAGAGATTCTGTTCGGGGAACTGGTGGACGGCGGCGAAGTGCAGGTGTCCATCGTGAACGATGAGGTCAAGCTGCAGATCAGCCGCAGACGCAGTGCGGGAAGCACAGAGAGCAGGGAGTTGAGTCCGAGCGAGGGGTGACCCCTCGCAGGATCAGCGGGCGCGGTAGGTGATGCGGCCCTTGCTGAGATCGTAGGGCGTGAGTTCCACCTTGACCTGGTCGCCGGTCAGGATGCGGATGTAGTTCTTTCTCATCTTGCCGGAGATGTGGGCGGTCACGATGTGGCCGTTCTCCAGCTTCACCCGAAACATGGTGTTGGGAAGGGTGTCGACCACTTCGCCATCCATTTCGATCTGATCTTCTTTTGCCATCAACAAACATTCCTGAAATTAATTGACACGCGTGCCGGCGGTGCCGGGACAAAAACGTGCGCGCATTCTGCCTCATCCGGCCGGGATTAGCAAAAAATCGCGCCAAACCTGCGGGTTGCGCGCCTTCAGTGGAGGGCTCAGGTCAGCAAGAGCCACTTGTTGCCGATCAACAGCTCCAGCGGACGGAAGTCCGTCTTGTAGCGCATCTTCGCGCTGTCGCGTATCCAGTAGCCCAGATACAGGCAGGGCAGGTGCAGGCGTCTCGCCTTCTCGATCTGCCACAGGATCACCCAGGTGCCCAGCGAACGCTGCGCCAGCGCCGGGTCGAAAAAGGTGTACATGGCCGAGAGGCCGTGATCGAGTTCATCCAGCACACACAGCGCGATGGGGCGCTCCTCGAGCGTGAAGACATGGAACTGAGTGCTCGGCGTGTGTGCCGCGATGAAGGAACGGTATTGCTGCCGATCCGGCGGGTAAATGTCGCCATCGGCATGACGGCCATTGATGTAGCGGCTGTAGAGCGCGAACAGTTCCGGCGTGTCTGGCGTGCTGATCTGCGCCGACTGGATATCGGCATTGCGCTTCCAGATCCGGGCGAAGCGCTTGTTGTGGGTGAATTCCCGCACGCGCACGCGGCAGGCGATGCAGGCGTCGCAGTGCGCGCAGCCGGGACGATACAGATGCTCGCCACTGCGGCGAAAGCCTGCGGTGATGAGCCGGCTGTACAGCGCCGTGCTGGCTGGCTGCTCCGGGTCGAGGAACACCGTGCGTGCCTGTCGCTGCGGCAGATAGCTGCAGGCGTGTTCCCCTGTCTGGAAGAACTTCAGAGTCTGGATGTCCTCAGAGGGCATCGAGGGGAATCTCCATGCGCCAGGGTCCTGCATGCCCGGTGGCGTCACGGCAACGTTCCAGGTACTGCTGGAAATCGGCGCGTGACATTGCGGTGGCTCCCAGGCTGCGCAGGTGATCGCTCGGCACCTGGCAGTCGATCAACTGAAAGCCCCAGCGCTGCAATTGCCGTGTCAGGCAGATCAGCGCCGTCTTCGACGCATTGCTGCGCAGGCTGAACATCGATTCGCCGAAGAACAGCTGTCCCATGGCAATGCCGTAAAGCCCGCCCACCAGCGTGTCCTGCTCCCAGACTTCCACCGAATGGGCATGACCCATCTCATGCAGACGACCATAGGCCGACTGCATCGCGGGCGTGATCCAGGTGCCGGGATACTCCTCGCGCACCAGTGCACACTGGGCGATCACCTGAGGAAAGGCCTGATCGAGCGTGACACGGAAATGCCCCTGGCGCAGCAGCTTGCGCATGCTGCGTGAGACATGCAGCTGATCTGGATGCAGCACCATGCGGGTGGCGGGTGACCACCAGAGAATCGGTTCTTCCTGGAACCAGGGGAAGATGCCGCGCTCGTAGGCCCTGAGCAGGCGCTCCGGCCGCAGATCGCCCCCGACGGCCAGCAGGCCGTCAGGGTCACGCAGCGCCTTGTCGACATTCGGGAAGGCCAGCGAGTCCGGGCTCAGCCAGGGCAATCGCGCCATGAAGGGAGTCTCCCGTGCGGCCGCCTCAGTGGTCGAGGAACTTCTCGGCGTCCAGGGCTGCCATGCAGCCGAAGCCAGCCGAGGTGATGGCCTGGCGGTAGACATGGTCAGCGATGTCGCCGGCCGCGAACACGCCGGGGACGCTGGTCTGGGTGGCATTGCCGTTGATGCCGCTGTGGATCACGACATATCCGTCCTTGAGTTCAAGTTGTCCGGTGAAGATGTCGGAGTTGGGCTTGTGGCCGATGGCGATGAACACGCCATCCGCCTTCACGTCACGGGTGGCCCCATTCTGGATGCTGGCGATGCGCAGCCCAGTCACACCCATCTCGTCGCCCAGCACTTCCTCAAGCCTGTGGTTCCATTCAATGCTGATCTTGCCGGCCTTGACCCGTTCGAACAGCTTGTCCTGCATGATCTTCTCAGCGCGCAGGGAGTCGCGGCGATGCACCAGCGTCACATGGGAGGCAATGTTGGAAAGGTAAAGCGCTTCCTCCACCGCTGTGTTGCCGCCGCCGATCACGGCGACCGGCTTGTTGCGGTAGAAGAAGCCGTCGCAGGTCGCGCAGGCGCTGACGCCGCGTCCCATGTAGGCCTGTTCCGAGGGCAGGCCGAGATACTGGGCAGACGCTCCGGTGGCGATGATGAGCGCATCGCAGGTGTAGACGGTTGAGTCTCCCCACAAGGTGAAGGGGCGCTTGCTCAGGTCGGTTTTCTGGATGTGGTCGAAGACGATCCGGGTATCGAAACGCTCGGCGTGCAGACGCATCCGCTCCATGAGGGCGGGGCCTTGCAGGCCTTCGACATCGCCCGGCCAGTTGTCGACTTCGGTCGTGGTGGTCAGTTGTCCGCCCTGGACCATGCCAGTGATCACGACAGGTTTGAGGTTGGCGCGGGCGGCATAGACCGCCGCTGTGTAGCCTGCGGGGCCGGAGCCGAGAATGATCAAACGGTGGTGCTGTACATCGCTCATCGGGGGGTGATTCCTGTATGCTCTCTGGGGAATTTCGTGGGTTGGGGAGGTGAGCGGTGCGCTTTGCGTCCGCCGTCCCGGAATGTGGCGCTCATTCTAGTGGATAAGCGTCGCTCGCTCATGTGGTTTTTGTCCTCGTGTCTGCCATCGGGTTCGCGCCGTCCTGGTTTGCGGCAGCAGGCAAATTGATTATGATAGCGCCCGAAAAATCTAGAAAATGATGGAATTTCAATTTGCAGGTGCATGAAAAGTTTGAAAAATAAATCAAACAAAAAGACGGAAAACGACCAGAATCTCAGTTCCGTGACTCAGCGCATCGTGCGCGAAGGCACGCTCATCCTCAGTTTTCTGGCCGGGTTGTTCCTCCTGATCGCCCTGCTCAGCTACTCGCCCACGGACCCGGGTTTCACCACCACCGGCTCCGGGCGCGAGGTCAACAATGCGGTCGGGCATATCGGCGCCTGGCTCGCCGATCTGCTGTTCCAGTTGTTTGGCTACTTCGCCTATCTGTTTCCTCTGGCGCTGGTTTTCAAGGCTTTCAGTCTGCTGCGTCAGCCCCTTGAGCCCGGTTCCGCAGTGTCCTGGCCGATGTTCGCGCTCAAGGGCACCGGCATCGTGCTGCTGGCCGTCGGAGCCTGTGCACTGGCCACCATGCATTTCGAGATTGACCAGAACCTGCCCTGGATGGCCGGAGGGGTCATTGGCTCGATGATGGTGGATGTGACCGTGCCCGTTTTCGCGGTCGTGGGGAGCACACTGTTGTACTTCGCCATCTTCCTGCTGGGCCTCACCATTGCCGTGGAGATCTCCTGGCTGCGCGTTGTGGATCAGACCGGGTTCGTCACGCTCGCCCTGCTTGGTTATCTGCGTCGCACCGTGAGCGGCTGGCTGGTGCGGCAGAAGGAGGAGCACGACACCCGACAGATCCTCGAAACCCGCAAGCGTGCACTGGATGTCTATATCGAGAAGGAAAAGACGCGGGTGCCGCCCACCATCGCTCCGGCGCCCAAGCCCGCCGTGGTGAAGAGCGCCCGGGTGGAGAAAGAGCGCCAGGGGCGCTTGTTCACCGCGCCGAATCCGGGTGACCTGCCGGCCATCTCGCTTCTGGATGAGTGGTCGGGCAATGCCAAGGCAGGTTTCTCCAAGGAATCGCTGGAAGCCATGTCGCGGCTGCTGGAATTGAAACTGGCGGATTTCGGCATCGAGATCCAGGTCACTGCCGTGAATCCAGGCCCCGTGATCACCCGTTTCGAGGTGCAGCCGGCTCCCGGCATCAAGGCCAGCCGCATCACCGGCCTGGGCAAGGACCTCGCACGCTCGCTGGCGCTGGTCAGCGTGCGCGTGGTGGAGGTGATTCCGGGCAAGACGGTCATCGGCATCGAGATCCCGAACGAACACCGCGAGATGATCATGCTCAGCCAGGTGCTGGCCTCGCCCGACTTCGACAAGTCGCCCTCGCCGGTGAGCATGGCGCTGGGCCACGACATCGTGGGCAAGCCCGTCATTGTCGATCTGGCCAGGATGCCGCATCTGCTGGTGGCCGGTACCACCGGCTCGGGCAAGTCCGTGGGCATCAATGCGATGATCCTCAGTCTGCTGTTCAAGGCCACGCCGCAGGACGTGCGGATGATCATGATCGACCCGAAGATGCTGGAGTTGTCCGTCTACGAAGGCATCCCGCACCTGTTGACCCCCGTGGTGACCGACATGAAGGACGCCGCCAACGCCCTGCGCTGGTGTGTGGCCGAGATGGAGCGACGCTACAAGCTGATGTCGGCACTGGGGGTGCGCAATCTCGCGGGTTACAACAAGAAGGTGACCGACGCCACCAAGGCCGGCCAGCCCATCCTCGACCCGCTGTGGCGCCCGGACCCGATGCAGCTCATCGAGGAACAGCAGGCCAGCGTGCTCGAATCCCTGCCCGTGATCGTGGTGGTGGTGGACGAACTGGCCGACATGATGATGGTCGTCGGCAAGAAGGTGGAAGAGCTGATCGCCCGTATCGCCCAGAAGGCGAGGGCCGCCGGCATCCATCTCATCCTGGCCACCCAGCGGCCGTCGGTGGATGTGCTGACGGGGCTGATCAAGGCGAATATCCCCACGCGGCTTTCCTTCATGGTGCAGTCGAAGATCGATTCGCGCACCATCCTGGGGGAGGGCGGGGCGGAACAATTGCTGGGACACGGCGACATGCTGTTCCTGCCGCCGGGCGGCGGTGTGGCGACGCGCGTGCATGGGGCCTTCGTCAGTGACGAGGAAGTGCATCGCGTGGTGGCCGACTGGAAGTCCCGCGGCGAGCCCGTCTATATCGACGAGATCACCCAGGGAGCCGATGAACGCGACTACGGCGGCTTCGGCGGGGGCGGGGATGATGACGAGGGCGGGGAGGAAGACGATGCGCTCTACGACGAGGCAGTCGCTTTCGTCACCGAATCGCGCAAGGCCTCCATTTCCGCCGTGCAGCGCAAACTGCGCATTGGCTACAACCGTGCGGCCCGCATGATCGAAGCCATGGAATCGGCCGGGGTCGTGTCACCCATGGGCAGCAATGGCAGCCGCGAAGTCATCGCGCCGCCTCCACCGCGCTAGTCAGGATCATCACCATGAGCCGAGTTTCCCAGTGCCTGCGGCACGTGTCAGCCAGCGTTGCGACCGTCTTGCTGGTGTTTGTCGGCCCCGCGCACGCGCAGGATGACGCCGCCCGTCAGCTCGAGGAGCTGCTGGGCGGTATTCAGACCTTCCAGGCCGATGTCCGGCAGCTGATCGTCGAGTCCAGCGGTGGTGTGCTGGAGGAGAGCATCATCAAGTTCAAGCTCAAGCGCCCGGACGGTTTCTATTGGGAAACGCTGGAGCCCTTTCCGGAGCTGATCGTCACCGATGGCAAGACGCTGTGGAATTATCAGCCCGATCTGCTGCAGGTCACGCTCGAGAACTGGGAGTCCGAGCGCTCCGAGCTGGCGGCGCAATTGCTCAGTGGCCGCATGGCCGAGATCGAGGCTGACTATTTCATCACGGGGGGCGATCTCGGCAATGGCACCGCCTGGGAGTTTGTGCTGGAGCCGGTGGACCCGGCCAGTCTCTATGAACGCGTGACCCTGTATTTCCGCGAGCGCCGTCTGGATGCCATCCATGTCGACAACGGCAACGGTCAGCGCACCTTCTGGGAATTCTTCGAGCATGTCCTCGATGCCCCGCTGGCAGATGAGGAGTTCGTCTTCACGCCGCCGGCGGACATCGATGTCGTGGACAATCGCGTCAGCCCCTGAGGAGTGCCATGTCCAGCGGCATCACCGAGTCATTGTTCGCGCAGGAGCATGAGGACACCGCGGCAGCGGACGTCGTGGACGCCCTGCAGCCGCTGGCTGCCCGCATGCGGCCGCGCGTCCTGGCTGACTTCATCGGGCAGGAACATCTGCTGGGGTCCGGCAAGCCGCTGGGCGAAGCCATTCGGCGCGGCCTGCCGCATTCCATGATCCTGTGGGGCCCGCCCGGGGTGGGCAAGACCACGCTCGCGCGTTTGCTGGCCCACGCCAGCGGCGGCCAGTTCGAGAGCCTCTCGGCCGTGTTGTCGGGCGTCAAGGAGATCCGCGCGGCAGTCGAGCGGGCGCAGTCGCGCAAGCGTATCAGCGGGCACGGCACGGTGCTTTTCGTGGACGAAGTGCACCGCTTCAACAAGAGTCAGCAGGACGCCTTCCTGCCCCATGTCGAGGACGGTACGCTGATATTCGTGGGGGCCACCACCGAGAATCCTTCCTTCGAACTGAACAACGCACTGCTGTCGCGCGCCAGGGTGTATCTGCTCAAGTCGCTGCAGCAGGACGATCTGCTGCGCGTCATTGAGCAGGCCTTGCGGGACGATGCGCGCGGCCTTGGCGGGCGTCGCATCGTGCTGGAAGCGGGGCAGGCCGAGCGGCTTGCCGCTGCCGCCGACGGCGATGCCCGGCGTGTGCTGAATCTGCTTGAAATCGCCGTCGACATGGCGCGTGCCGAGAGTGGCATGCTGCACGTGGACGAGGCTGTGGTGGAGCAGGTCCTGCAGGGCAGCGCCCGCCGCTTCGACAAGGGAGGCGACTTGTTCTACGAACAGATATCCGCTCTGCACAAGGCGGTGCGCGGCTCCAGCCCTGATGCTGCGCTGTACTGGCTGGTGCGCATGCTGGATGGGGGCTGCGACCCGCTCTATATCGCACGTCGACTTGTGCGCATGGCCAGCGAGGATATCGGCAACGCCGACCCGCGCGCCCTGCAGCTGGCGCTGCAAGCCTGGGATGCGCAGACGCGCCTGGGCAGTCCGGAAGGGGAGCTGGTGATCGCGCAGGCCGTGATCTATCTCGCCTGTGCCGCCAAGAGCAATGCCGTTTACATGGCCTACAATCAGGCACGCGTCGAAGTGCAGAACGGCGCTTCGCTGGAGGTGCCGGAGCACTTGCGCAATGCGCCGACGGCTCTGATGAAAGCGCTCGATCACGGGGCAGGGTATCGCTACGCCCACGACGAACCCGGCGCCTATGCGGCAGGGGAGAACTACTTTCCTCCCGCCTTGCGCGACAGCCGTTTCTACTTTCCCACCGAAAACGGGCTGGAACTGCGCATTCGGGAGAAGCTGGACGCACTGCGTGAACGTGACCGGCTGAGCCCGCAGCAGCGCTATCCTGAACATGCACCGAACAGGAAAGCGCCATGATGGTGTATTCTCTCGCCGTGGCCGTGGGAGGCGCGCTGGGCGCGGTCTCCCGTTACTGGCTGATGCTCTGGATCGGCGCGCTCGCCGGCACGCGCTTTCCCTGGGGAACCGCGCTGGTGAATCTGCTTGGCTCTGTGGTGATCGGCGTGCTCTATGTGCTCATCAGTGAGCGGCTGCTGCTGAGCGAGCAGTGGCGCGGCCTGCTGGTGGTGGGCTATCTGGGGGCCTTCACCACGTTCTCGACGTTTTCGCTGGACACCCTGCTGCTCTTGCAGGACGGGCGCTGGCTGCCTGCGCTGGGCTACGTTGCAGGCAGTGTGCTGCTGTGTCTGGCCGGCGCCTGGCTTGGCATTCTGCTGATGCGCGCCCTCTGACTGACATGAATTGTTGACTAACAATCAAGGAACTACTGACTCCATGCTGGATCCGAAATGGTTGCGCACAGAACCTGAAAAACTGGCGGCACTGCTCAAGAAGAAACACTTCGACCTCGACATCACCCAGGTCAACGCGCTCGATGTGCGCCGTCGCGAACTGCAGCAGGAAACCGAGAAGCTGCAGAATGAACGCAATGTGCGCTCCAAGGCGATCGGCCAGGCCAAGGCGGCCGGTCAGGATGTCGCGCCCCTGCTGGCGGCTGTGGCGGATCTGGGCGATTCCCTTGAACAGAACAAGAAGGCACTGGCCGAGGTGCAGGACGCGTTCAATGACTTGCTGATGCGCATTCCCAACGTGCCACAGGAGAGTGTGCCCGAAGGGCGCGATGAACACGGCAATGTGGAACTGCGGCGCTGGGGCACGCCGCGCGAGTTCGGCTGGGAGCCGAAAGACCATGTCGCCCTGGGCGAGGCGCTGGGTTCGCTGGACTTTCCTGCTGCGACCAAGCTCACTGGAGCACGTTTCGTGGTGATGCACGGCAGCACCGCGCGTCTGCACCGCGCCCTGATCCAGTTCATGCTCGACCTGCACACCGGCGAGCACGGCTATCAGGAGGTCTACACGCCTTACATTGTGAACCGCGACTCCCTGCTGGGCACCGGTCAGCTGCCGAAGTTCGCCGAGGACCTGTTCCGACTCGAAGGCGAGAACGAGTACTACCTCATCCCCACGGCGGAAGTGCCCGTTACCAATCTGGTGCGCGACAGCATCGTGGCGGCCGAAGACCTGCCACTGAAGTTCGTCTGTCACACGCCGTGCTTCCGCAGCGAGGCGGGCAGCTACGGGCGTGACACGCGCGGCATGATCCGCCAGCATCAGTTCGAGAAGGTCGAGCTGGTGCAGATGGTGCGCCCGCAGGAGTCCGACGCCGCTCTGGAAGCCCTGACCTCCCATGCCGAGAAGGTGCTGCAGCGCCTCGGGCTGCCCTACCGTGCCATGCTGTTGTGTGGTGGCGACATGGGCTCGAGTGCTGCGCGCACCATCGACCTGGAAGTGTGGCTGCCTTCGCAGCACTGCTACCGGGAAATCTCCTCCTGCAGCACTTTCGAGGATTATCAGGCGCGACGCATGCAGGCGCGCTGGCGCAATCCGGAGACGGGCAAGCCCGAATTGCTGCACACCTTGAACGGATCGGGACTGGCCATAGGCCGCACGCTGGTCGCCCTCCTGGAGAATTTCCAGAATGAGGATGGCAGCGTCACCATTCCCGAGGTTCTGCGTCCCTACATGGGTGGACTGGATCGTCTTGTCTGAGGCAGGGGCGATCCGCCTGCACCTTTTCCTGCGGAGGCCTCTGCCATGCAGTTTCTGCCCGTTTTCCTGAATGTCCGAGCTCAGCACTGTCTGGTTGTGGGTGGTGGTGAAGTCGCCTATCGCAAGGCCGTGCTGCTGGATCGTGCCGGTGCGCGTCTGCGCGTCGTGGCCCCGGCCATCGAACCGCAACTCGAGGCGCTGGTGATCGCCGGCGCCGGCGAGCTGTGCCTGCGCGAATTCCAGGACAATGATCTCGACGGCGTCTTCCTGGCCGTGGCTGCCACCGACGACGAAGCGGTGAATGCGGCGGTGTCCGTCGGGGCCAAGGCGCGCGGTCTGCCCGTGAACGTCGTGGACAAGCCCTCTCTGTGCAGCTTCATCGTGCCGGCGATTGTCGATCGTTCCCCGGTGGTCATCGCCATCTCCAGCGGTGGTGCCTCGCCGATTCTCACGCGCAAGCTCAAGGAGAAGCTGGAAACCATCATTCCGGCAGCCTACGGGCGTCTCGGCCTGCTGCTCGCCAGCTACCGCGGTCGCGTCAAGTCCGTGGTGGGCGACTTCAAGCGGCGCACACGTTTCTGGGAAAGCCTGCTGTCCGGGCCGTTTCAGGAAATGGTGCTGGCGGGGCGTGAGGACGAGGCGCGGCGGCATCTGGAGCAGCAGCTCTCGCAGGCCGATCATCTGGATGTCCGTGGCGAGGTGTTTCTGGTGGGCGCAGGTCCCGGCGATCCCGATCTGCTGACACTCAAGGCCCTGCGGCTCATGCAGGAAGCCGATGTCGTGCTGTATGACCGCCTCGTGTCACCTGAGATCCTGCAGCGTGTGCGTCCGGACGCCGAGAAGATTCATGTGGGCAAGGAGCGTTCGAATCACACCTTGCCGCAGGAGCAGATCAACGAGCTGCTGGTGCGTCTGGCAAGAGAAGGCAATCGGGTCCTGCGCCTGAAAGGCGGCGATCCCTTCATCTTCGGACGCGGCGGGGAGGAGATCGATCGTCTGGCGCAGGAGCGCATTCCGTTCCAGGTCATTCCGGGCATCACCGCCGCGTCGGGCTGTGCCTGTTATGCCGGCATTCCACTGACCCATCGTGACTGGTCGCAGTCCGTGCGCTTCGTGGCCGGGCATCTCAAGGACGACTCGCTGGATCTGGACTGGCCTGAGCTGGCGCGCGAGAACCAGACGGTGGTGTTCTACATGGGGCTGGTCGGGCTGGAGCAGATCTGCTGGCAGTTGCTGGCCCATGGCATGGCCGAGGACATGCCAGTGGCGCTGGTGCAACAGGGCACCACGGCGAATCAGAAGGTGCTGACGGGCAATCTCGTGACAATGCCGGAACTGGTCCGCAGTCATCCGGTGCAGGCGCCCACCATCATCATTGTCGGTCGTGTCGTGGGCCTGCAGTCGCGCTATGCCTGGTTTCGCACCGAAGCCCTCGTGGCAGGCTCCGATGCGCAGGTGTCCGGGCGCTGAAGCCAGAGCCTCAGACGATCAGGTCGTAATCGCGACGCAGGACATCGATGATTTCCTGGCGCGGGTTGTCGGACAACTCGATGCTGTGACCGACGATCTTGGCAGCGATATCCAGATAGGTGCGTGAGACCTGCAGCAGAATCTCCTCCGGCAGCGCATTGTCCCGCGCGAGGGCGCTGCGCTCCGCCATGCGATCCTTGTTCAGCAGGATGTCCGGGTCGGTGAAATGACTCAGCAGCTGCTGGCGGAACTCCTCCTTGGACTTCTCGATCACTTCGCCCTGGCGATAGGAAGGGCCGTCCCAGATGCGCGACGAGTCGGGGGTGCCGACTTCATCCATGTAGATCAGCTTTTCCTGCCCGTTTCTGTCGGTCACGTAGCCAAATTCGAACTTGGTGTCGACAAACACCTGGTCGATCTTTTCCAGTGCCGTGCTGATGAGTCCGAAACCCTCGCGCAACAGCTTCTCGTAGAAATCGATGTCCTGCAGATTGCGGAAATTGAAGGCCGCATAATTGCGCTCGATATCCTGGCGCGTGATGTTCACATCATCGGATTCTGGAACGCCCGGAATGCCGCGCAGGATGCCCTTGGTGGAGGGTGTGATCAGCAGCTCGGGCAGCCGCTGGTCCTTCTTGAGTCCGTCGGGCAGGGTGATGCCGCAGAACTCGCGCTCACCTTTGCTGTAGGAACGCCACATGGAGCCCGTGATGTATTGCCGGCAGATCGCCTCGATCATCACCGGGCGCGCCTTCTGCACGATCCACACGAAGGGGTGCGGAATCTCCAGGATATGGCTGTCGGCCAGACCTTGTTGCTTGAACAGGCCGAACCAGTGGTTGGAAATCGCGTTCAGGGCGGCGCCCTTGCCGGGGACGCCATTGAGACCGCCCTCGCCATGCCAGATGCAGTCGAAGGCCGATATGCGATCGCTGATGACCATGATGGCCAGCGGGGCATCCGGGGCCACCGCATAGCCGCGCTCCGCGATCAACCGTCTGCTGTCCTTGTCGGTCAACCAGTAGACGGACCTGACCTTGCCACTGTGCACAGGTTTGTCGGTGCGGATGGGCAGATCGTTGTTGATGGCAAGAACGCGGTCAGCAAGGCTTCTGGCAGAGTTCATCGAGGGGTTTCCTGTGAGTGGGCAAGAGGGTCTGCAGGTGAATGAAAAACGCGCGAATGATAGCAGAAAGTGCCCCGCTGGCCAGGGCGCAGCCGGCTCAGAAACAGTTCTCCGGTCGCGGCAGGCCGGCGATTCTGGCGCCCAGCAGGGCGGCATTGCCCGGGAAGAGTGACAGCAGATAGACACTGCGGCCTTTCTCCGGACCGAGCGTCTGAGCGGCAAATTTCACCAGGGGCCGCATGGCCGGCGACAGGCCGAAGCGCGCATGAAACTGGCGCAGCAGGTGCAGGATCTCCCAGTGCGCGGGCGTCAATTCGATGCCCGCTTCGCGCGCGAGCAGGGCGGCAACCGTTTCGTTCCAGTCCGCCAGTGAGCGCAGGTATCCATCCTCGTCCAGCGCGATGCTGCGCTGATCGGGCAGCAACAAGTGGCGCGCACCGTCCTGTTTTCGCGTGGCCATCAGAACCAGTGCACCGATTGTTGATGACGACACACCAGTGCGACAAAGCCTGCGTGATCGACTGCCGTGACATTGGCCGGCAGCTCGCTTTCCGCAACGCCGCGTGCCAGCAGGTCATCGCGCAGCACGCAGAGCTCAAGCTGATCCAGAGGAATGGCCAGAGCCGCCGCGAGCGCAGCGAGCGTGCGGATATTGTAGATGCCGTCCTCAATGAGCAGGAGCGTGTCTGCCGCGCTCGCGACACGCAGACAGGACGCCAGCAGGTCGCTGTTCCAGGAAGCCTTGTTGACGGTATGCAGTGTGCTCACAGGGTGAATACCACATCGGATTCTTGCAGAAGCCGGTTGATGCGGGCGCTGTCACAGACCGTCGCGGGTATGGCCAGCTCCTGCGGTGACATGCCGCGCAAGTGCAGGGATTGCTCATCCACGAAAATCTGCTGGATGTCGTAAAGCGGCAGCACACCCAGTGCGGCGCCAAGATCCTTGGCATCGATGCTTGCCGCAGCCTGGTGCCTTTGCAACTGCAGCACACCGTCATCCAGGAAGATCAGTGTGACCTTCTGGTCAAATACGGCGGTGGCAAGCACCATGTCGAGCATGGCACGTGCGTGGCCACTGCCATAAGGGGAGCGGCGAGCGAGGAAGGTGAACTGCTTCTGCACGGGCACAGTGTCCATGGTCATGCTCCGAAACTGATAGTGCGGTCGGAGGCGAGACTGGCATCCACCAGTTGCCCGAGACCGGAGAGAACGGCAGGGGGTCGCAGATTGTGCCCCTGCCGGTCATGGCGACTGGCTTCACGGGCGTCGATGATGCCGCGCTTGATCGCCGAGGACACACAGGTCACGGCGTCGATGCCGTGTTCCTGCAGCAGCGCGCTCCACGCCGCGACGAGATCGACTTCGTCCTGAGGTGCCGCACTGAACTCATTGGTGTTGTGCACGCCATCGTAATAGAAGAACACACGCACGATCTCGTGACCGGCTGCGAGGGACGCTTGCGCGAAACGCAGCGCACTCAGAGAGGCCTGCGAGGTATAGGGGGCGGCATGCAGAACGATGGTGAATTTCACGACGGACAATCCATGACGGCGGGTCCCAAACAAAAAAGCCCCGACGTGGGTCGGGGCTTCGGGCAATCGGCCTGTTGTCTCGCTTATTCCTCGCCGGAGAAAGCGGTAAGCAGGTGGATCAGGCTCATGAAAAGGTTGTAGATCGAAACGAACAGCGTGATCGTGGCGAGAATGTAATTGCGTTCGCCGCCATTCACGATCTCACCTGTCTGGTACAGGATGATCGCGCTGGAGAACAGCATGAAGCCAACGGAAATGGCCAGCTGCAGAGCAGGGATCTTCACGAAGATACCGAGAATCATCGCGGCCAGCAGCACGAACATCCCCGCAGTGATGAAACCGCTCAGGAACGAGAAATCCTTGCGGGAAATCAGCGCGTAGCCGGACAGGCCCAGGAAAATGAACGCGGTGCCGCCCAGAGCCGTGGTCACCACCTGGCTGCCGGCACTGGTGGACATGAGAGCGCCGATGAGCGGGCCTGTGCCATAACCGATGAAGCCGGCGAAGGCGAAGATGGTCAGAAGACCCCAGGCACTTCTTGCCAGTGCATGGGTTGCGAAGAGCAGTCCGTAAACGCCAATGATGTACATCCAGATGTTCATGGGCGCAGCATTGGTGCTCACGAATGCCATCAATGCGCTGAAGCCCAGTGTCATGCCCAGCAGCATGTAGGTGTTCTTGAGAACCTTGTTGACTGCGAGCACCGATTCGCCGGTACGCGCCACATCCATTACATCAAACTGACTCATAGTGATCTCCGTGGTTGTATTGCCTTGCTGTTGAA
>JACCDH010142158.1_pt1 | contig 22422 bp, 22 predicted proteins | sample 7442481 | NCBI WGS metagenome assembly JACCDH01 (sample SAMN15323433, study PRJNA562643) | freshwater metagenome | isolation source: river surface water | place: USA:Blue River Watershed | collected 2017-08-15
CAGGAACGGATACCATATCCTTAGCTGAAATGTATATTAAATCCAAAGAATGGCGAGAAGTATGGAATGAGAAACCGAAGTTAAAATCGATACAATTTCCACCTTTGACCAAACGCAAGTATTTTACCCGAGAGCATGATAGTATTATGGGTAAGATGTATGAAGACTTGTCCAAAACTAGTTTGACGGTAGCTCAAAAAGACAAGAAGATATCGATTATTAGTATCGATGTAAAATCAGAGAATGAGGCCTTTGCCAAAGCGTTTTCGGAAACTTTAGCCATACAGGTATCTGACTTTTATGTGGATACCAAAAGCAAGAAAGCCCGTATGAATATGTCGATCCTGCAAAAACAAACAGACTCTATTCGTGCGGAATTGAATGGTGCCATAACCGGAGTAGCGGTAGCTAATGACAATACGTTTATGTTAAACCCTGCTTTGAACGTAAACCGCGCCCCTTCGGCCAAACGTCAAGTGGATGTGCAAGCCAATACGGCTATATTAACCGAATTGGTGAAACAAACCGAATTGGCTAAGGTTACTTTGCGTAAAGAAACCCCATTGATTCAAGTAATTGACCGACCTATTTTACCCTTACCCAAAGAAAAATTTGGCAAAGCGAAAGGAATAGTATTGGGAGGAATTCTAGCTGGATTTTTGACTGTTTTAGGATTGATTTTAAGAAGGATCTTTAAAGAAATTGCGGGTAATTAATTTGAAGATTTGATAATTCGTTCTTTGCTTTAAAAAACAAATGCTCTTTTTGAGAGCCATAGTAAATAACTAGAGCCTCATTTAACAGATAAATTTAAATAAACTTATATGCCTTATATAAAAAATTAGATAATTTAAATTCGTTATTCAATAGTTTAAAACCATTCTCTGACCTTATTTATACTAATAATTACATCACGATTTTCAATTGGCTTTTGTTATTGGCGGAGATTAAAAATAATAATTCTATACCTGAAGCTCCTATTTGTGAAGTATTAGTAATTAAGGTACTAGATTGTTTGATTGATAAAATTCTATCGACGAGTTGGTTGTTAAAAAATAATTAAGATAATTTAAACAAACTTTATTCATTTAAATGGAAGTTTTTTTGAATAATATTTAGCTAAAAATAATTTCAATTTAAAATTTATACTAAAAAATGAAAGTACGCTATTTAAAATCTTCCACTGTAGTTGTTGAAACAAATGGATTAAAAATTTTGACAGATCCTTGGTTAACAGACGGAGAATATTATGGTTCTTGGTATCATTATCCAAAATTTGAAATAAATGAAGTTTATTTTGAAGATATTGACTTTATTTATGTCAGTCATATACATATGGATCATTTTAGTAAAGCTACATTTAAATTATTGAATAAATCAATACCTGTGTTAGTGCATTCTTATGCAAATAAATTTCTTAAAGCCAATATAGAGAGATTAGGTTTTGATGTTATCGAATTAGAGCATAATAAAAGGACGCATCTAAAAAATGGAGTTTACATCAATATTTTAGCTGCCGACAATTGTAATCCGGAGTTATGTCAGAGGTTTTTTGGTTGTGCTTTTATGGAATCAAAATTTGGATCGACGCAGATAGATACTTTATGCGTAATTGATGATGGTATTTATAGTGTATTAAATACAAACGATTGTCCATTTGAGCTAGCGAAAAATGTACTTCCAATGGTTTTATCAGAATATAAAACCATTGACTTTCTATTGGTAGGATATGCAGGTGCTGGCCCTTTTCCTCAATGCTTTGTTATGGAAGAAAATGAAAAAATTAAACAAGCCGAACTAAAACGTCTAAACTTTTTAAAACAAGGAATAAATTTTTTAAATGTGGTTAGGCCTAAGTATTTCATGCCTTTTGCAGGAACCTACGTATTGGGGGGTAAGTTTTATTCACTTCAAAATTATCGCGGTGTCCCTGAAATTGAAGATGCTGTAACTTATTTTTTAGAAAATATGTCTATTCCTATTAAACCTATTCTATTGAATACATACGAATATTTTGATTTAATTAATGAGACAAGTTCAAAAGAATATATTCCACAAAATCAATTAGAAAAGAAAAATTACATAGAGAATGTTTTATCCCAAAAATTGATGGATTATGAAATGGAGGATATGCCTAAAATTGATGAGTTAATTTTTATGTTAGAAAGTTCATATCAAAGATTTGAAGTAAAGAGAAAAGAAATTGGTTTTTCTTCTGAAACAGTTGTATTAATTTATCTTGAGAATGATAAATATTTTTTAATTCCTATGAATGGAAAATTAACACAAATTATTAAAAAAAACAATTTGGTTAATTTAGACAATTATGTAATTTATTCACTAGATTTAAGATTGTTAAAATGGATTTTGAAAGGTCCAAGATTTGCTCATTGGAATAATGCGGAAGTAGGATCTCATATTACTTTTGAGAGAAAGCCAAATATTTTTGAAAGAGGGTTGTATCATGCAATGTGTTTTTTTCATATGTAATTATCACGGTTTAATAGAAGTATAAAATATATGATTATGATTAATTCAAATATTCCGAAAATTTTAATTATACTTCAGGCAAGAACTTCATCAAGCAGATTGCCTAATAAAGTTCTTAAAAATTTTTGGAACGGAAAATCTGTATTGGAAATATTAATAGATGAATTAAAAGAGTTTTTTTTAGATATTCCATTAGTAGTAGCAACTACAATAAATTCTGCAGATTCGAGAATAGTTGATTTAGCTGAATCCAAGAATGTAATAGTTTATAGAGGGAGTGAGAATAATGTTTTGAGCAGATTTGTAGATATTATTGAATCATTGGATTATACTCATGTAATAAGAGTTTGTAGTGATAATCCGTTTCTCAATATGTCATCGATTAAGAATTTAATTGATCAACTAGTTGATTTGGATATTGATTATTTAAGTTACGTAAATACAGATGGTACTCCAGTTATTAAAACCCATTATGGATTATTTGCTGAAATTGTATCATCGCGTGCGTTAATTATTTCTAACAAAATGCAGAATGAACCAATTTATCAAGAGCATGTTACAAACTATATTTATGGTAATCCAGAAATATTTAATGTTAAATATTTGCAACTTCCTAAATGTCTTTATGGTAGAAATGATATTAGATTTACTTTAGATGATGATATGGATTTTGATAATTTGACGCAACTGTATAGAAATACATTAGAGTTTAAAGATAGTATTGAGTCTCTAATTAATTACATTGATATTAATACAACTTACAAAGATATTATGATTACTAACATTAAAAAATACACAAAATGACATATATAATTGGAGAAATAGGACAAAATCATAATGGTTCGGTTGACATTGCTAAGTTAATTATTGACGTTGTGTCTAGACCTGTTGTTGATAAACTTTTTGGCAAAAAACTAAAAGGTATGGATGCTGTTAAACTTACAAAACGTGATTTGAACCAAGAACTTTCTGCTTCTCAAATGGCTAAACTATATGATACACCACATTCTTTTGGTAAGACTTACGGAGAACATAGAGAATTTTTAGAATTAGATGATCAGGAACATTTAGAAATTTATAATTATGCAAAAAGTTATGGTTTAGATTTCGTTGAGACACTCTGTGCAGTTGGTTGCTTAAGTTTATTAAAATTATTTACGCCAGATAAGTTAAAAGTAGCTTCTAGAGATCTTACAAATTTACCATTGTTAAATGCAATGGCAGAAACAAAAATCCCAATAATTTTATCTACTGGGATGGGAGGAGCAAAAGAAATAGATAATGCTTTGGGGGTTATTACTAAACATCATAGTAATATTGGTATTCTTCATTGTGTTTCAGAGTATCCAACAAGATATGAAAATGTTAATTTGAATACAATAAAATATCTTCAAAATAATTATTCAGATTATATAATTGGATATTCAGATCATACAATTGGTATTGCAACACCAATAGCAGCAGTGGCAATGGGATCAAAAATAATTGAAAAACATATTACTTTAGATCGGTTAATGAAAGGTACTGATCAGGCAGGGTCTTTAGCAGTTGAAGGAATCGAAAGAATGGTAAGGGATATAAGAAACCTTGAAATGTCTATGGGTACTGAAGATATATTTATTGCCGAATCTGTACAGTCTGCAAGGGTTAAGTTGGAACGTTCTATTGCAACAGTTAAAAATCTAATGGCGGGACATATTATCTCTGAATCTGATTTGCATCTTCTTAGCCCGGGCGATGGTTTTAAATGGGATGATAAATCTAATGTAATTGGAAAAACATTAACTAAAAATATTGCTGAAAACGAAATTATTTACCCAGATTTCTTAAAATAATGGCCTTACCTAAACTTATCCTTACCGATATTGACGGCGTGTGGACTGATGGAGGGATGTATTATGATGCTACCGGTAACGAATTAAAAAAATATAATACTTCAGACAGTGCCGGGGTATTGTTTTGCAGGCTACTCAATATTCCTATGGGGGTAATTACGGGTGAACAAAATGATATTGTTGTTAATCGTTGTAAAAAGCTCCAGATCGAGATTTTGTTTATGGGAGTTAAGGATAAGCTTACTGTGGTTAAAGATTTATGTACACGCATGAATATAACTATGGATGAAGTTGCTTATATAGGCGATGACATTAACGATATTCAGGTACTAAAACTCGTAGGTTTAAGTGCCTGCCCTGCAAGCGCACCAGAATATGTAAAAAAGTATACTAATTTAGATTTAACAAAAAATGGTGGTCAAGGAGTGTTTAGGGAATTTGTTGAAAAAATTTTGATTGAAAATAATTTGCTAGATACAGCCCTCGAAAGATATTTTAAATCTTTGGAAAGTTTTAGACAATGATAAAAGAAGAAGTTAGTATAAATCCTAAATTTTTTTTTGCTTTTGAAAAAAACAATAAACTTTTTGAAAAAAAGTATAAAGATATTTTTATTTGGGATATTGTAAGATCTGATGTTTATTATCAATTATTGTGGAAACCTAAAGTGAAATTTACAATAAAAAACAATGCATTTTCAAAGCTTCAATTTCTAAAAGAAATTTTATTTTTTATGATTTCCCTTCTCTTAAAGAAATATGATGTTATTTTCTTTACTTCTTCTCGAAACAAAAATTTTAATGGAAAATTTTTCGATCAAAATCTCGAGGATATTTTAGTTAAGTATCCCAAAGCAATATGTTTTGAAAGTTTTGAAAGGAATATTGAAAAATTAAAAAATAAAAAAAATACTATTTATAATCCAGTTAGTTTTTTTAGGATATTCTTTAAAATTTTTTATAGAAAACAAAATTTTAAAGAAATAATAAATCTAATTAATAAAGAATTTAATTCTAATACTCTAACTAATGAAGATCTTAATAGTCTTATTGTTCAATATCAAATTGATTACAATTTCTATAGTTTGATTTTTAGATTAAAAAAACCTAAAGTAATATTCATTAATCAAAATGGTATTCAGAAAGGCCTTTTTGCTGCAGCAACAAAATTTAAGATACCTGTTATTGAAGTTCAACATGGGATAATCGATGAAGGACATCTATCATATAATTATAGTAAGAATATTGATTATAGTGGTAGAAAAATTTCGCTCCCATCTTATTTTTTTACTTTTTCAGAATTTTGGGCTAAAGATTTATATTATCCAGTCAATGAAACAATAAATATGGGAAATTCTTATTTTAGCTTACAAAATGAAATTGAAATAAAAAATATAGTCAATGGTTTATTAGTTGCAAGTTCAGATATTTTTGGGGAAAATCTAAAAGATTTAATAATTGAATTTACACAAAAGTATAAATTCCCAATTTATTTTAAACTTCATCCGAATCAGTATTTTCAAAAAGAGTATTTTCAGGAAGTGTTTAAAGATTATAACAATGTAGAAGTTTTTACTAATAACAAAACTATTTATGAGTTACTCGAAATATCTAATGCTGTTTTAGTAATACAATCTACAGCTTTATACGAAGCTTTGCATATGAATAGATTAGGAATAATTCTAAGAAAACAGACATATACACGTCATAGTCATCTTTTTGAAAATTCTAATGTTTATTTAATTGATAATGCAAATGAATTATATGATGCTTTAAATAATAATTATAGAGTAGATGATAGTGGTAAAAATCTATTTTTTGAAGAATTTAAAAATGAAAAGTTTTTGAATTTTATGAAAAAAATTGAATATTAAAAATTAAAAACAGTATATATTGTCAGTTTTAATTAAAAATACAATTTATTATTCAATAGGTGAGATTATTCCAAGAATCATTTCTTTTTTGCTTTTACCAATTCTTACAACTTATTTGACAACAGCTGACTATGGTATAAATACTTATACAACAACTGTCATGTCATTTACATTTGTTATAGGTGCATTATCTTTAAATACATTTATTTTACGTTTTTACTATGCAACAAAAGACGAGGTAGAGCGAAAGAAAATTATTTGGTCTGTATTTATATTCATATGCATATTTAATGTTTTTCTTTGTTTATTTCAATTGTTGTTTTTTCCAATAATTATTAATTATTTTAATATAAATATCCCATTTAATCCCTATTTTTCTTTATCAATAATTAATAATTTTTTTGACATAATTGCTTTAATTCCACTAGTTTTATATAGGGTTAAAGAAGATGCGCGTGGTTTTTTGATTTTGAGCCTTTCAAGAACAATACTTCAATTTATTTTAGTATACATTTTTGTTGTACTATTAGGAAAAGGCCTTGAAGGAAGTTATTATGCGCGATTATTAGTAAATGTGCCTTTTATGTTTCTTTATTATTATTTGATAAAGAGAGATAGTGTAAAAATGATGGACTATGGTATTCTTAAAAAGGCAATAAAATTTTCATTACCATTATTACCTGGAAGTCTTGCTTACTTGTTTGTTTCATTGAGTGATAGGATTATATTAGAAAGATATGTGAGTTTAGACGAACTTGGGATTTATTCTGTGGCTGCAACTTTAGCTTTAGTGCTAAATATTGTAATACAGGCTTTATATAAAACATTGGAACCAGTTTTGTTTAGGGAATATCACGGTGATAATTTTGATGAGACAAATCTTAAATTTTATAAATTATACTTGTGTATATTAATTGTTGCTGCATTTGGCACGGCTTGTTTAAGTAAAGAATTTTTTCTTATTGCTACTTCTACGGCTTTCATATCTGCATATAAAATTGTCCCTTTTTTGCTTATATCAGTTGTTCTCTCTGGTATAAACACGTATTTGAATATTTTAATGATTACACTCAATAAACAAAAATTAGTATCAATTATATCTATAATTTCTGGTGTTCTATCCGTGATACTTAATTTAATTTTAATCCCTGTTTTAGGGTTTTATGGAGCTATAATAGCTTCGTCAATTTCCTTTCTACTTGTTAACATAGTATGTCATTATAATGTTATTATTAAGTCAAGGTATTTTTTTTCTCAATTTGTGTTATTGATTTTAATTGTAGTAATTCCATATTACTATGATAAAATTATTCCGGACACTAATTTCTTCATTAACATTACAATAAAAAGTTTAATAATTTTAATTTTTGGAATAACGTCATTTTTTATTTTTGGAATTAGTTTTAGGAGTTTTAAGAGAACATTAATAGGACGATAAAATTTCAACTATTTTTTTAAAAATATAAATAGTAAATAATGATTACAATAATTTATAAAGCAATTGAACGTAGAATATGGTACATTTTTTCTAAACCAAAATTTAAGAAGTTGGGAAGAAAAGTGTTTTTTTATAAACCTATGCTTTTGACGCCTTCATTTATAACGGCAAATGATAATGTTTTTGTTCATTTCAATGCAAGAATTGAAGGAGTAACATCTTATGGAGGGATTGATTATAGTCCTGAAATAATACTGGATGACAATTGTACAGTTCAGCAGAATATTCATCTGACTTGTGCTAAACGTGTTTATATTGGTAAGTATACTTCTATTGCTGCAAATGTAACTATTACAGATATACATCACCCTTATGAAGACATTTCTATACCTATTGAAAAACAAAAGTTGTTAGTAGATCCTGTATTGATAGGCAGTGAATGCAAAATTTATAATAATGTTGTTATATTGCCTGGAACTACGATTGGTAAACATTGTACCATAGGCGCAAATAGTGTTGTTTCGGGAAATATCCCTGATTACAGTGTCGTAGTCGGAATACCCGGGCGAATTATAAAACGTTATAAAGGAGATATAAAAGAGTGGGTAAAAACGGATAAAGATGGTAATTTTATAAATTAACTATGCAATGAAAAATATTTTAATAACCGGTGGAGCAGGTTTTATTGGCTCTAATCTAGCTTTACAACTGATTGATAAAGGATATAATGTAACTGTCCTTGATAATTTGTCAACACAAATTCACGGAGAAGATGCAGAAAATAGTTCCTTTTTATTTTTGAGGATTAAAGACAAAGTGAAATTTATAAAAGGGACTGTAACATCTACAGGAGACTGGGCAAAAGCAATAGATGGCCAGGACGCTATCGTTCATTATGCAGCTGAAACAGGTACTGGGCAGTCTATGTATGAAATTGAGAAATATACTTCAGTAAATATTGGAGGTACCGCTATTATGCTCGATTATCTTGCTAACAATTCTCATTCAGTAAAAAAAGTTATCGTAGCATCTTCAAGATCTATCTATGGTGAGGGAAGGTATTGGTCTGAAGAACTGAATTCATTTGTGTATCCAAAGCACAGAACGGATGATTATATGGCTTTAGGAGATTTTGAAGTTAAATACAAAGGAGTTTCCTCAGCTTTACAGTTGGTTGCTACCGATGAAGAATCTAAATTACATCCTTCCTCAGTTTATGGAATTACAAAACAAAACCAAGAGCAAATGATAATGACTGTATGCCCAACTTTAGGGATTGCACCAGTTGCTTTTAGGTATCAAAATGTATACGGTCCAGGTCAGTCACTCACAAACCCATACACTGGAATATTATCTATATTTTCTACATTAATAAAAAACAGTAAAGACATCAATATTTTTGAAGATGGAAAAGAGTCTAGAGATTTTGTGTTTATTGATGATGTTGTAGATGCCACTATTCTAGGACTAGAAATGGAAGAGGCAAATTGTGAAATTTTCAATGTGGGAACTGGTGAAGCTATAGATGTTATTACAGTTGCTAATAAGCTCATCGCAAATTATAATGGAAGCACTAAAATTAATATATCAGGTAATTACAGATTGGGTGACATTAGACATAATTTTGCAGATATGTCAAAAATTAACTCATTATTAGGATTTAAACCAAAATATAATTTTGATTTAGGAATAAATAAGTTTACCGAATGGGTTCTTACTCAAGAAGTAAAAGAAAGCAAATACGAGGAGAGTATAGCTGAAATGAAAGAAAAAGGATTATTTAAATAATGGTTAATAAAAAGGTATTATTTATAGGTATAGGTTTTTATGATTATGAAGATTCAATTATTTCTGAATTTAATAAATTAAATTATGATGTTGATTATTTCTGTGAAGTTCCCAAAAACACAATTACTCTTCGATATTATTCAAGATTAAAAAACAAAAAAAAAGTTACTGAAATTAATAAATTTCATAATTTAAAAATTATACAGGAATCAGGTTCAAATTATGATTTAGTATTTATAATAAAATGTGAAAATATAACCTTAGATACTTTAAATTCTTTAAGAGAAAAAAATCAAAAAGCTAATTTTGTCCTTTATTTATGGGATTCAATTCAAAGGATAAAAAATGTAGAAAGTAAGTTTATTGCCTTTGATAAAGTTTTTTCATTTGATAGGTTGGATTGTATTAACAATAATAAATTAATTTTTAATCCATTATTTTTTAGAGATGAATATAGAAAACATGGCGAAGAAGTTAAGTGTTTATATGATATATATCATTTAGGCTGGTATCATTCAGATCGATTGCATATTATTAAAAATATTGCAACATATTGTAACAACAACAATTTAAAATATAAATTTTTATTATTTACAGGATTTTTCAGTTTTCTGATTCAATTTTTAATCGGTGGGGAATTAAGAACTAGTTTGAAATATTTAATTTTTAAACCGCTTTCTTCATTAACAAATCGAAGAAACATTTTGTGTTCTAAAGTTGTACTTGATATCGCACATCCTGATCAATCAGGTTTAACAATGAGAACAATAGAATTAATAGGAATGCAGAAAAAAATAATTACTACTAATAAAGATATTACAAATTATGATTTTTATCATCCCAATAATATAATGTATATAGATAGGAATGATGTAGTTATTGACAAATATTTTTTTCAAAAACCATATGATAATATTCCGGAAAGTATACTGACGAAATATCATATCAATAATTGGCTTTGCAAAATGGTAGATAAATGATCTTTATCAAATACAAAACTTCAATTTAAGCAATTTCACATGATGAATTTTTTTAAAAAAAGTAAAATTGAATTATTAATTTTTATTTTTTTTATTTTTACGTTGTTGTTTCCAGCTATATTATTCAATAAAGTATTGTTTTTAATTATTGTAGTTGTATATTTAAATAGGAAATATTATAAAATTCAAACTTATTCTCCTTTTATTATATTTTCAATTTTTTTATTTGGATATATAAATTCGTTTTTTAATCATGTAGATAGAGAACTTAGTTTGCAATTTTTTCTTTCTATTTTAGTATTGTTTTTGATCTATCCAATACTTCATTATAACATTAATATTGACAAAATTATTAAGGTTTCTGGTCTATTAATGATTCTATACACTGCAATTTCTTTTTTTATTGTCGTTATTCTTATAGATTTTCCTTATTCTAACTTATACTATGATTTTTTTAGGAATTATAGTTCTGGATCAAATGGTTTGAGAGAATTTGTTGAGGAAGGAACATTAAGTTTTCATATAGGTACAGTACCTTTTTTATATCTACCATTCATACTTTACTTTGAATTATTTTTAAAAAAGAAAACAGTTTTAAATTTCTTAATTACGATATCTATTTTTATTATAATTTTCATAAGTGCCTCTCGGGGCTTGATTCTTAGTAGTATTATTGCTGCAGTCTCTATTTTGTTTACTAATTACAAATTAAAGGGTAAAATTATTTTTATATTAATTATGTTACCTATTCTAGTATTTGTTTTTTCATATTTATTAAATAATACTATTATTTTTGATTCCGATGAAGGTTCTAACGGTGTCAAAATTGGTCATTTTAAATCGGTTATTGAACACATTAATTTTTTCAATTTTTTTCTTGGTGAGGGTTTGGGTTCATTTTATTACTCAATGGGTTCTCAATCAATGAAAGCACATACAGAAATAACGCCTTTAGATATGGTAAGATATTTGGGTTTTGTGTTGTCAATTACACTCTATTTAGTAATTATTTTTCCTGTAAGAAAACTAAAGTTTTATTTTGGGGACAAAAAGTTATACATAATATTATTCTTAATTTACGTAATTAATTCTTTTACTAATCCTACAATGTTTAATTCGTATGGACTTCTAGTAGTTTTGTGGTATTGGTATAAAATTTTAGGAAATAAAAATAATAATAGTTTACAAAATAATTTAATCCTATAATTCATTATTATTCGAAATGAATATTTTTTCAATCATTGTATGTTTTAATCCAAAAGTAGATACTTTACTTAATTTATGTAATAAGCTTACAAATAATAATTTTAATATAGTATTAGTTGATAATTCAAATGATTTAATGCTTTTTGAATTAATACAGAGTGATAATATCCATTTAATACAATTAAATGAAAATATTGGAATTGCTGCAGCTCAAAATAAAGGGATTAGTTATGCAATGGATAAGAATGCAGATTTGTTTATTTTTTTTGATCAAGATTCTGAAATTGAAGATGATTTTTTAGAAGAATTATTGAGCCCACTATCTTTAGATATTCCAATGGTAACCTCACCTATTTTTATTGATAAAAAAGCTGGTTTTCAATTTCCTAGTTATAAATTAAATAAATTCGGGTTATTAAAACAGATAAAGCCAATTAATAAATTGGTATATGATGTTGATGTAATTATCTCTTCAGGATGCGCCACTAACAGAACAACGTTAAATATTGTAGGATTAATGAATGAAGACTATTTTATTGATTTTGTTGATACTGAATGGAGTCTAAGATGTTTAAGACAACAAGTGCCTTTAAAAGTTGTTCCGTCAGCTAAAATGATTCATGCAATTGGAGATAGGTCAATAGATTTGAAAATAATGCGACTGTTTATACATAGTCCAATAAGATCATATTATAAACTAAGGAATTCTTTTTTATTTATTCGAAGTCCTTATGTTCCTTTATTATTTGGTTTAAAAGAAATTACATCAGCTTTAATACATAATTTCATCATAATTTTTCTTGTTAAAAATAAAATGCAATATTTCAAAAATTATTACCAAGCTATATTAGATGGTATCATTGGTAAAACCGGAAAAAAAAGCAGTAAATGGATATAAGTGTTTGTATAGCTACGTTTAATGGCGAAAAATACATTGAGTTACAAATTAACTCCATAATTAAACAATTAGACAGTTTTGATGAAGTTATTATAGTCGATGATTGTTCTAAAGATAATACTTTAAAGATTATTCAATCTTTAAATGATACTAGAATAAAAATTTATCAAAATGATGTTAATAATGGACACGTATATTCATTCAGTCGTGCTATTGAATTAGCCACAAAAAAAATAATTTTCATGTCGGATCAAGATGATATTTGGACAAATAACAGATTGATTTTAATGAAAGAAAAGTTATTAAACTCTAGTGCTTTATTATTAACATCAAATTCTGAATTTATTGATTCTCTGGGAAATAAAATAGATTTTAAAATTGATGGCGTTTATGAAATTAATTCTTTTAAATATTTAAATAATATTATAGATATTTTTAGGGGTAAAACAAATTATTATGGATGTGCAATGGCATTTAAAAGTGAACTTAAGAAAATTATTTTACCTATGCCTAATTATGTAGAATCTCATGATTTATGGATCGCTATGGCAGCCAATTTGATCAAATCTAATGTGCATTTTAATGATATTACTTTGGAAAGAAGAATTCACGGATCAAATGCGAGTGTTGTAAATAGAAGGTTAATATTAAAATTAAAATCAAGAATTGTTTTTTTGAAATCTCTTATTCAATTGATTTTTAGAAAATTTAAAAACAAATAAAATGGATACCCGAAAACATCAAATTTGTACAAAAACAATAATGGATACTTCAGATCCTACAATTGTTTTTAATGAAAACGGCGAAAGTGATTACTATACTAATTATATTGAAACCATTTTGCCTCATTGGCATACCGATGAAAAGGGCTACGATGAATTGATGCGTACAGCTGAAAAAATTAAAGCTGATGGTAAAAACAGAGATTTTGATTGTATCATTGGTTTGAGTGGAGGCTTAGATAGCTCTTATGTCGCCTACGTTGCTAAAGAAATTATGGGGCTACGTCCTTTGTTATTTCATGTCGATGCGGGTTGGAATACCGATAGAGCAGTAGGTAACATTGAAAAATTGTGTAATGGTTTGGGTTTGGATTTGTATACTGAGGTAATCAATTGGGAAGAGATGAAAGATTTGCAAGTTGCCTTTTTAAAGTCTCAAATTGCTGATCAAGATTTACCTCAAGATTATGCTTTCTTTTCAGGCTTATACAAATTTGCTAGAAAGAATAACATAAAGTATGTACTTACGGGAGGTAATTTTTCAACAGAATGTTGTCGTGAACCCGAAGAATGGGGTGGGTTTCCAGGTATAGACACGATGTTGGTTAAGGATATCCATTCAAAATTTGGAAAACGTCCACTTAAAACGTTTCCATTAGTAGATATATTAACTTATAAAATTTATTATAGGTATGTATTGGGTATGCAGGTGTATAAACCATTGAATTTAGTTCCATACATTAAAAAAGATGTGGAACAGTTTTTATTTGATCGTTTTGGATGGGAATCTTTTCAACACAAGCATCATGAATCGCGTTTCACACGTTTTTATGAGGATTTTTGGTTGCCAAGAAAATTTGGCTTTGAGAAAAGGAGAGCCCATTTTTCTAGTTTGATTTTGACTGGGCAGATGACACGAGAAGAAGCTTTAGAACGTATTTCAAAACCCGAACTATCTGAAGAATTTTTACAAAAAGAGTTTGATTATGTAGCTGATAAATTAGATTTAACTCGACCAGAATTGCAAGCCATTTTTGACGGAGAAAATAAAACTTTCCATGATTATAAAACTAAAATCAAATTAATTGGATTGGGTGCAAAAGTAATGACGAAGTTGGGATTAGAAAAAAGATTGTTTAGATGATTACATTAATTGATTATGGTGTTGGTAATATTTTTGCTTTTCAAAATGTGTATAAGCGATTGGACATACCAACTAAAATTGCTAAAACTGCTGCTGATTTAGAAGATGCTCAAAAGTTAATTTTACCAGGTGTAGGTGCTTTTGATTATGCCATGCAGCAATTAAATCAATCTGGAATGCGCCAAAAATTAGACGAATTAGTATTGGAGCAAAAAATTCCAATTATTGGAATTTGTGTAGGGATGCAGATGATGGGCAATAGAAGTGATGAAGGTGTTTCTGAAGGTTTAAAATGGATTGATGCCGATATTCTAAAATTTGATGAGAGTCTAATTCAACAAAGAACGAAGTTACCCCATATGGGTTGGAACGATGTAAATCCTATAAACGGACATCCTTTATTTGAAGGGCTAGAACAAGAAGCTATTTTTTATTTCTTACATTCCTATTATTTTAAATGTAATAATGCTGTGGATACTATTGCTATTTCTGATTATGGAATTCCATTTACTTCGGCAGTAAATGCGGATAATGTTTATGGTATACAATTTCATCCAGAGAAAAGCCACCAATATGGAGAAAAATTATTACACAACTTTGCAAAATTATAAGTATGCTGCGTCCTAGAATTATACCCAGTTTATTACTTCACGACAAGGGGTTAGTAAAGACAGTGAACTTTAAAGCTCCCAAATATGTTGGAGATCCAATTAATGCTGTTCGAATATTTAATGAAAAAAAAGTCGATGAACTCGCTTTTTTTGACATTGATGCAACGGTATTAAACCAAGAACCCGATTATGTATTGATTGAAAAATTAGCCAATCAGTCCCGTATGCCATTGTGTTATGGTGGTGGAGTGAAGACGGTGGAGCAAGCCCAAAAGATATTTGGTTTAGGAATTGAAAAAATAGCTTTAAGTACTGCAGTAGTTCAAAATCCACAATTGGTTACTCAAATTGCAGATCGAGTAGGGTCCCAAAGTGTAATAGTGGTTCTTGATGTTAAAAAGAAACTCTTCGGTGGCTATGAAGTGTATACGCATAATGGTAAAAAAGCCACTGGGATTAATCCAGTTAAATTTGCCCAAGAACTGGAACAGTTAGGTGCTGGTGAAATTATTGTAAATTCGATTGATCAAGATGGAGTAATGAAAGGCTATGATCTAAATTTAATTGATAAAATTGCCGAAGTAATTTCAATCCCTTTAACCGTTTTAGGCGGCGCTGGGTCAATGGGAGATGTTGAAAAAGTAATTGAAAAGCATGGGGTAATTGGAGTTGCAGCAGGGAGCTTGTTTGTTTTTAAAGGACCCTATAAAGCAGTATTAATCAACTACCCAACACAAACTGAAAAGAATACAGTATTTAAAATTCATTTAAAATGAAGATAGAAAATAAGACATTACTTATTACAGGAGGAACCGGTTCATTCGGTCATGCAGTGTTGAATCGTTTTTTACAAACCAACCACTTTAGCGAAATTCGTATTTTTTCTCGTGATGAGAAAAAACAAGATGATATGCGCAATCAATTAAAAAGTGATAAGCTTAAGTTTTATATTGGTGATGTTCGCGATTATAATAGTGTAGAACGTGCCATGCGAGGGGTAGATTATGTATTTCATGCTGCGGCGTTAAAACAAGTGCCCTCTTGTGAATTTTTTCCGCTAGAAGCTACTAAAACTAATGTTTTTGGGACACAAAATGTGATCGATGCAGCTGGAGCTAATAAGGTAAAAAAAGTGATCTGTTTGAGTACAGACAAAGCAGCGTATCCTATCAATGCTATGGGAATTTCTAAAGCCTTAATGGAAAAAGTGGCGGTAGCCGCTTCAAGAAATTTAACCGATACTACAGTTTGTTTAACCCGTTATGGCAATGTAATGGCCTCCCGAGGTTCTGTGATTCCGTTGTTTCTGAAACAAATCCAAGAAGGAAATCCAATTACCATCACTGATCCTAAAATGACACGTTTTTTGATGTCGTTAGATGAAGCGGTAGAGTTGGTTTTATTTGCTTTTGAACATGGTAATCCAGGCGATTTGTTTGTTAATAAAGCTCCAGCAGGAACTATTGGCGATTTAGCACAAGCGTTGAAAGAGTTATGTAAAGCGGATACCGAGATCAAAATTATTGGAACACGACATGGTGAAAAATTATACGAAACCTTGTGTACAAGAGAAGAAATGGTAAAAGCCGAAGATATGGGAGATTTTTATCGAATTCCAGCTGATAATAGAGACCTCAATTATGCACAATATTTTTCAGAAGGAGAACAAGATGTTTCCCTTATTGAGGATTATCATTCCCACAATACAGTACAACAAAATGTAGAGGGAATGAAGCAATTGTTGTCGAAACTACCGCTAATTCGTAAGGAAATTTTTGGAGAAGAGGTAACCCAAATGCCAGGTTAAAAAGGATGAAGCCCACTTTAATTTCTGGTAATTACTATCAAGACGATAGAGGTCAATTGTTTTACAATAATGATTTCGATACTTCTTGTATAAAAAGGATATATGTTATAGAAAATCATTCGGTTGATTTTATAAGAGCCTGGCAAGGACATAAAGTAGAGCAGCGATGGTTTAGCGCTATACAAGGGAGTTTCAAAATTCAATTAATTGCAGTTGATAATTGGGACACACCATGCGAAAATTTACCCCGAATTGAATATCATTTACATTCAGAAAAACTAGACATACTTCATATACCTGCAGGTTACATCAGCAGTATACAAGCATTAGAAGAAAAATCAAAATTAGTGGTTATGTCAGATTATCACTTAGGAGAACTAAATGATGAGTTTCGATATCCATCGGATTACTTTACAATAGAATAAATGTTAAAAATAGGAATAACAGGACAGGCGGGATTTGTTGGAACGCATTTATACAATACCATTGGACTACATCCAGAGGAGTTTGCAAGAGTGCCATTTGAAAAAGACTTTTTTTCAAATCAGCAACAATTGGAACAATTTGTATCACAATGTGATGTAATTGTACATTTGGCTGCCATGAATCGTCATAATGATCCACAAGTCATTTTTGATACGAATATTGAATTGGCTCAAAAGTTAGTTGATGCATTGGAATGTACTCAAAGTAAAGCACATGTAATATTTTCTTCTTCCACTCAAGAAGAAAGGGACAATGAATATGGAAAATCTAAAAAAGCAAGTCGTGAATTGATATACAATTGGTCACAAAAATCAGGCGGCAAATTTACTGGTTTAATTATTTCCAATGTATTCGGACCATTTGGACATCCTAATTACAATTCGGTCATAGCAACATTTTGCCATCAATTATCTCATCACGAAACACCAACTATAGCAGTTGATGGGGAATTGAAGTTAATATATGTTGGTGAACTAGTAGAAGCAATAGTGTCTGAAATCAGGAGTTCAAAAAGTCAAGCCGAAATGGTAGTTCCACATACCGCAACAGCGAAGGTGTCTCAAATATTAAGTTTATTAGAAAAATACAAATCAGAATATCAAGAAAAGGGAATTATACCTTCTATTGCTACTACTTTTGAATTGAATTTGTTCAATACGTTCCGCTGTTATATGGACATCAAAAACCATTTTCCGGTATCTTTTGTAGAACATACCGATGATAGAGGTTCTTTTGTTGAAATAATTCGTTTAGGAGTGGGAGGGCAGGTTTCTTTTTCGACAACCGTTCCAGGAATAACTAGAGGAAATCATTATCATACTCGAAAAATTGAACGTTTTGCTGTAATTAAAGGTAAAGCCTTGATTCAGTTAAGACGTATTGGGACTAATGAAGTTTTGGATTTTTATTTAAATGGAGAGAATCCTTCCTATGTGGATATGCCTATTTGGTATACCCATAATATAAAAAATATAGGGGATGAAGTATTGTATACTAATTTTTGGATAAATGAATTTTATGACCCAAACGATTCAGACACTTATTTTGAAAATGTATAATTGAAATTCTTTTTAAGAATTAATGAAAAGTAAAATGAAAGATAAATTGAAAGTAATGACGGTAGTTGGGACTCGTCCTGAGATAATTCGCCTGTCAAGAGTAATGGCAGCCTTGGATCAGTCTGAGGCTATTGAACATATAATTGTCCATACGGGTCAAAACTACGATTACGAATTGAATCAAATATTTTTTGACGATTTAGGAATACGTAAACCTGATTTCTTTTTGGATGCAGCAGGAGCTACAGCTACAGAAACGGTAGGACAAATATTGATAAAAATAGATCCACTGTTAGCTAGCGAGAATCCTGATGCTTTTTTAGTTTTAGGGGATACCAACAGTTGTTTGTGTGCTATACCGGCTAAGAAACGTCATATTCCAATTTTTCATATGGAAGCAGGGAATCGCTGTTTTGATCAGAGAGTACCTGAGGAAACTAACCGAAAAATTGTAGATCATGTTTCGGATATTAATTTGACCTATAGTTCTATTGCAAGAGAGTATTTATTAAGAGAAGGATTGCCTGCTGATCGAATCATTAAAATAGGATCTCCTATGTATGAAGTATTACATCACTATTTACCCGAAATCAAAAATTCTGATATACTTACGAAATTAAATTTAGAAGAAAATAAATACTTTGTAGTTTCAGCACATAGAGAAGAAAATATCAACAGCCAAAAAAACTTTAAAGGTTTAATGGACAGTTTAAATCTAATTGCTGAAAAGTACGGTTACCCAATTATTGTTAGTACACACCCGCGAACAAAGAAAATGATCGATAGCAAACAGATTGAAATGCATCCAGAAATTCAGTTTTTAAAACCGATGGGTTTTAATGATTACAATGCTCTACAAATGAAGTCTTTTGCAGTTTTATCGGATAGTGGGACAATATCAGAAGAATCATCAACGCTTAATTTTCCTGCTCTGAACATTCGTGAAGCACATGAAAGACCAGAAGCAATGGAAGAGGCATCAGTCATGATGGTAGGATTAAACCCAGAACGTATTATGCAGGGTTTAGTGCAATTACAATCTCAAAAAAGAGGTGTTGAACGCAATTTTAGACCGGTAGCCGATTATTCTATGCCGAATGTTTCAGATAAAATGGTTCGTATCATTTTAAGTTATACCGATTATATTAAAAGAACAGTTTGGAGCGAATAATACTTTCATGAAAATTTTATTTATTTCACAGTATTTTTATCCTGAAACTTTCAAAGGCAATGATATAGTTTTTGATTTTGTGAAAAGAGGACATGAAGTAACTGTTCTTACTGGGAAACCAAATTATCCTGAAGGTGAATTTTATAAAGGATATGGTTTTTTAAAAAAAAGTAAGGAAGTGATTCATGGAGCTAAAATAATAAGAACACCTATTTATCCCAGAAAAAATGGAAAAGGAATTCATTTGATATTAAATTACATATCGTTTGTTTTCTTTTCTTATTTTACATGTCTTTTTAGGATAAAAGATAAATATGATTTAATATTTGTCCAACAATTGTCTCCAGTTACGATGGCTTTACCAGGGCTTTGGTTAAGAAAAAAACAAAATATTCCTCTATATTTATGGGTGTTGGATTTGTGGCCAGAAAGTATATTAGCGGCAAGTAATTTTAAAAACCCATTAATTATAAAATGTATTGAAAACTTAGTGGCGAAAATTTATAATCAATCGGATGTCATCTTAATAAGTTCAAAATATTTTGAAAAATCTATTAAAAATAAATTAATCAATCAAAATAAAGAAGTCTTATACTTTCCAAATTGGGCTGAAGATGTTTTTACAAAGAGCTATTTGCAAAATAGTTCAGTTATTTCTGATTTACCAAGTGGATTTAATATTATGTTTGCAGGCAATGTTGGTGAGTCCCAAGATTTTGAAACAATAATTAAAGCTGCAGAATTGACATTAAGCGAGGATATAAATTGGATTATTGTTGGTGAAGGGCGTAAATTAGGTTGGATAAAAGAACAGATACAATTGAGGCAACTTAATAATGTTTTTTTATTAGGCAGACATGCTATTGAAACCATGCCGGAGTTTTTTAATAAAGCCGATGTGATGCTAGTATCCTTAAAAGACGAACCAGTTTTTTCATTGACTGTGCCTGCTAAGATTCAAGCATATATGGCTTCTTCTAAAATTATTTTAGGGTCACTAAATGGTGAAGGAAATGTTATTATTAATGAAAGCGGTTGTGGTTATGCAGTAAATGCAGGAAATCCAGAAATATTATCAGAGAAAGCGGTATTATTGAAAAATTTATCAAAAAATAAAATAATTGAAATGCAAATGAAGTCCAAACAATACTATGAATATAATTTTTCAAAAAAGACTTTATTTGATAATTTAGAAAATAATTTTATAAACAAATTAAATAGTTAATGGTATCGAGAATTATTGCATTAGTAAGCTTATTATTACTTTTTCCTTTGTTTTTATTGGTGGCGTTTATAATAATTATTGAAGATGGTTTTCCTATTTTTTTTAAACAAAAACGAGTTGGTAAGGATTATACTTTTTTTGAAATTTATAAATTTCGTACCATGAAAAAAAATACTCCAAATGTAGCTACCCACCTACTTGAAAATCCTAAGCAATATCTTTTGAAAAGTGGAGGGCTAGTTCGTAAATCAAGTATTGATGAATTACCCAATTTAATTAATATTTTAAAAGGTGATATGGTTTTTATAGGTCCCCGACCAGCGTTATATAATCAAGATGATTTGATGGAGTTACGAGTAAAATTCGGAGTAGATCAACTAAAACCAGGTATTACGGGTTGGGCTCAAATAAATGGACGTGATGAAATTTCTATTGATGAAAAAGTAGCTTTAGAGAGAGAATATTTAGAAAAAAAATCGATTATGTTTGATTTTAAAATTATTCTAGGAACGTTTGATTCTATTCTAAAAAGTAGAGGAGTTTCTCATTGATTTATTTAATAATTTTCATATAAATAATTGGTTTTCATGATTTTCGAAGAAATACAAAAAGCAATTGAATCATGTTCATTAAGGGTCAAATCAAATGATTATAAACGCCCTTGGGGTGGTTTTCTTGTTATAGACGAAAGTCAGGCACAAGAATTTACAAATAGTTATTTTGAAGGCTCAGATATTTCCAATTTAAAGATTTCAGGAAAACTGAGTCCTAAAATATTAATAGTGTTACCAAATAAACGTTTGTCTTGGCAATACCACCATCGCAGAGCCGAGATTTGGCGTGTTATTCAAGGGCCGGTGGGGGTTAAAAGAAGTCCAACTGATACAGAAGGAATGTTGGAAATTTTGAATGTTGGCGACACCATTACCTTACAACAAGGCGAGCGCCACCGTTTGATTGGCTTAGACGATTATGCGGTTATTGCTGAGATTTGGCAACATACCGATTCGAACCATCCTTCGGATGAAGACGATATTGTTCGAGTTCAGGATGATTTTGGACGATAAGTTAAGATTTACGAATTTAATTTTACAATAATTAGAGATTGCGTCATTGTGTTCGCAGTGACAGACAACCGATAACAGACAGAAGAAAAAATGACAATAGAAACAACCCCAATACAAAATTTAGTAATCATCAATCCCACCGTATTTGAAGATAGTCGTGGGTATTTTTTTGAGGCCTATAATCAAAATACATTAGCAGCAGAAGGGATTAACATCCACTTTGTGCAGGACAACCAATCGTTTTCAAAAAAGGGAACTTTGAGAGGTTTGCATTATCAAAATCCGCCTTTTGCTCAGACTAAATTGGTTCGAGTACTGCAAGGAGAGATTATTGATGTGGCGGTAGATATAAGAAAGGAATCGCCTACTTACGGCCAGCATTTTGCAATTAAACTATCCGCCGAGAATAAAAAACAATTATTGATTCCGCATGGTTTTGCTCATGGTTTTTCAGTCATCAGTGAAACGGCAGTAGTATTGTACAAATGCGATCAGTTTTACAACAAAGAAAGTGAAGGCGGAATTCGTTTTGATGATCCCACTTTAAACATTGACTGGGGCATGGACTTAGCAGCCGCTATTGTGTCGGATAAGGATTTGGTGTTGCCGGGGATAGAGGAATG